>OODP01000484.1_pt1 | contig 35585 bp, 27 predicted proteins | sample 1671011 | NCBI WGS metagenome assembly OODP01 (sample SAMN06348113, study PRJEB24527) | human gut metagenome | biome: human gut; feature: ankylosing spondylitis patient; material: feces | host: Homo sapiens | place: China | collected 2015-10
AAACCGCAGTAAACGCACGAGTTGGTACATGAATTGGTAAGGTAAAGGGGTACGAACATGGAAATTGTTTTCCCGAAACGTTCCATGGTATATTTTTGGCTGAGGCGTGCCATGACCTCCAGATAGGGGGCGGCAGCCGGTGAGATAAGTGCCATGAAGTCGTTTACGTCGCAATGCTCCTTTCCCAATGCCCGACGTACGTCAGCGTCAGTTTTCGAATAGATGGCTTTGGTGGTATTCCCCCACGATATTTTTTCTAATTCGTCTGAAAACATTTGGTTTAATTAAAAATTAATAATTAAAAATTAAAAGTTAATAGATGAAAGACTGATTTAGCTTTCACTGTTTTTGGATGATTTGATGATGCTGACTAAAAGCTTGATTAGTTCAACGCAATCGGTGTGAATGGAGCAGAAAGATTCTTCAGAAATATAATCACTTTCTTTTAGCAAAACGAGCCAGTATTCCGTTTCATTTGCTTCTTTCAATGCTATACTCAATTTGTGAATGAAATCCTTTTTACTTTCTGCAAATTCCCCTTCCCGGATTAAAGCTCCGATAGCCGTCCCGCTTCTAAGTATCTGCTTAGACAACACATATTCTTGTTTTTCATTGATCAAAAATTTATAAGCTTTAATAATTCTCAATGCAAAATCCAATGATTTATCAGAAATAACACTCCCGTTTTTCATTATTAATTTTTAATTATTTCCCTGCTCAAGCGCATGGCGCAGAAATTAGGGCCGCACATCGTACAGTACTCCCCATCCGTATGCCGTCCGGCATGGAAATAGGAGAAAGCACGTTCGGGATCGAGGGAAAGGTCGAACTGGTCTTTCCAGCGGAACTCGTAGCGGGCTTTGCTCAAGGCATTGTCCCGTACTTGTGCCCCGGGATGCCCTTTGGCGAGGTCGGCTGCATGGGCAGCTATCTTGTAGGTCACTACTCCTACACGAACATCCTCTTTATCGGGGAGAGCCAAGTGTTCTTTGGGAGTGACGTAACAGAGCATGGCCGTACCCAACCAGCCGATTTGCGCTGCACCGATGGCCGAAGTGATGTGATCGTAGCCCGGGGCAATATCCGTTACCAACGGGCCAAGCGTATAGAAGGGAGCATCGTGGCATTTCTCGATCTGCCGTTCCATATTTTCTTTTATCTTGTGCATAGGCACATGACCCGGGCCTTCAATGAAGGCTTGCACATTTTTCTCCCAGGCGCGGACAACCAGTTCGCCCATCGTGTCGAGTTCGGCAAACTGAGCCTCGTCATTGGCATCATGGATAGATCCCGGACGAAGCCCGTCACCCAATGAAATGGCTACGTCGTATTGAGCCAGTATGTCGCAGATGTCATCGAAATGTTCGTAGAGGAAACTTTCGCGGTCGTGCATCAGACACCATTTGCTCATGATGCTTCCTCCGCGTGAAACGATGCCGCAAAGGCGTTTGTCTGCCAGATGTATGTTCTGGCGGCGTATGCCAGCGTGGATGGTGAAATAATCCACTCCTTGTTCGCACTGTTCGATGAGCGTGTCGCGATAGAGTTCCCAGGAGAGGTCTTCCGCCTTTCCGTTTACTTTCTCCAATGCCTGATAAATCGGTACGGTACCCACCGGAACGGGACAATTGCGGATGATCCATTCGCGTGTCTCATGTATGTTTTCACCGGTTGAAAGATCCATCAGCGTGTCGCCTCCCCATTTGCAACTCCATACCGCTTTCTCCACCTCCTCGTCAATACCCGATGTGGTGGCCGAGTTCCCAAGGTTCGTATTGATTTTCACCAGGAAATTGCGCCCGATTATCATCGGTTCGGCTTCGGGATGGTTGATGTTGGCGGGCAACACGGCACGTCCTTCAGCTATTTCTTTACGTACAAATTCGGGAGTAATGTACGTCTCTATGCCCAACTCCTCACAATTCATGTTCTCACGGATGGCGACGTATTCCATCTCCGGTGTGATTATACCCCGTTTGGCATAGGCCATCTGCGTGATGGCTTCTCCCTTTTTTGCACGGTAAGGCAGGGCGATGTGTTCAAAACGAAGATGATCCAGGCTCTTGTCATCCCGACGCATCCGTCCATATTCGGAAGTGATTTCGGGAAGCTGTTCCACATCTCCGCGTTTCAGAATCCATGATTCGCGCAGACGCGGGAGTCCTTTTTTGAGGTCTACGGTGATAGCCGGATCGCTGAAAGCTCCGCTTGTGTCATAAATATACACCTTCGGATTAGGTGTGATGATCTTTTCATCCCCCTTGAAATGGGTGCTGGGCACTTGTTCGACTCTGCGCATGGCAACCCGTATTTCGGGAAACAGTTTGCCGGGCATATACACTTTCTCGGAGCGTTGGAATTTGATTTTCTGTTCCATGGTACTAGATTATAAGTTTAAAAATGCGGTTAGTGGAGAACTGGCTTCTGCAATCAGGTTGTCGGCTTGCACCCCCAGTCCGGCTTCGTATGCCATACGTCCGGCTTCCACAGATAGTTTGAATGCTTTAGCCATTTCTACCGGATCGCCTGCCACAGCAATTGCCGTGTTTACCAGACAAGCGGATGCGCCCAGCTCCATTGCTTCAGCGGCATGACTGGGCGAGCCGATACCGGCATCCACAACAACCGGGATACCGGCTTGCTCGATGATGATTTTCAGGAATTCCTTTGTTTGAAGTCCTTTATTGGTTCCGATAGGGGCACCCAAGGGCATTACGGTTGCCGCGCCCGCCTCTTCCAGCCGTTTGCAAAGAACCGGATCGGCTTGGCAATAAGGGAGTACCACAAAACCCAGTTTTACGAGTTCCTCCGTAGCTTTTAGTGTCTCGATGGAGTCGGGGAGAAGGTAACGCGGGTCGGGGTGGATCTCCAGTTTCAGCCAGTTTGTTCCGAATGCTTCACGTGCCATTTGTGCAGCGAATACGGCTTCTTCCGCATTTCTCACTCCCGATGTGTTAGGCAGTAATTGGATGTGCGGATGGATGATATGTTTCAGCATGTCATCTTCCTTGTTTTCCATATCGATCCGTTTCATTGCCACTGTCACCATTTCTGTGCCCGATGCCAGAATCGATTGTTCCATCAAGTCGTTTGAGTTGAATTTACCTGTACCCAGGAAAAGGCGGGAATTGAATTCACGTCCCGCGATGATAAGTTTGTCCATACTATTAGTTGTTATTCAAAATTCTTCTTGTTTCCGCCACCGGATTCTCTGCGTTCAGTATCGTCCCTGAAAGGGCAATGCCGTTCACGCCTGTTTCCAGAATGGCGGGAATATCTTCGTAGGTGATTCCTCCGATGGCCACTACCGGCAGTTTTATCCCGGCTTTCTCCATGTCCGATAGAATAGATGCATAGCCTTCCAGTCCCAGTACCGGGCTTAGGTTTTTCTTTGTCGTGGTAAACCGGAATGGGCCTATGCCTACATAGTCGGCTCCTGCCCGGTAGTGCATCTCTACATCTTCGAAAGTGTTGGCGGTGCCACCTATGATGAAAGCTTCCCCCAGCAGTTGCCGGGCTTCTGCCACGGGCATGTCTGTTTTACCGAGATGAACCCCGTCTACTTCCAGTTTTTTAGCCAATTCCACGTGATCGTCCAAGACCAGGATGGCTTCATGATCCCGGCACATCGGTTTCAGTTGCAAGGCTACCGCTTCCACTTCGTCCAAGGGGGCCTCCTTCATGCGAAGCTGTATCCATTTGCATCCCCCTTCAAGCGCCATTCGTGCCGATTCCAGATAAGAGTATTTATCTGTTTGATGAGTTATGAATTGCAGACTGATCATAGCAATTATCCTCCGCAAGCAGCTTTGATTATTACCAGACGGTCATTTTCGTGCAACAGGAATTCATCCCATTCCGTACGTGGGATCATCTTATTGTTCACTGCGATGGCAATGCCGTTCGAAGGAAGTTCCAGTTGCCCGGCCAGTTTTGTGATAGTGGAAGAAGCGTCTGTTTCCACCTCTTTGTTGTTAACTTGTACTTTCATTGCTATAAAATTAGTATCCGTATGAAAGTAAATACAAAGAGTGTGCTTGGTGATGGAAGGCGAAAAAAGTAACACAATCCCTACGTCAGTGCTAACTGCATCAGGTTCCAGGGTATAATCTCAGCCCGTCTCGTCTTTCGGGCACCCCTTTGTCTTTACAGTGGCAAAGTAAATGAAAAAGAAGCAGAAAAAAGAAGAATGAGGGATTATTTTTTATAAATGTGGAAAAAAAGAAGCCGCTTTCCCTAACGAAGCGGCTTCCTCACTAAAAAAGACATACAAACAAAGCTAACACGTACAAAAACTATGCTAAATGGCTATTTTATCTCTTCTGTTTTTCTACAATATTGTTCGAATAGCGGGCGGATGCCCTATCCCGGTAGGAACATTCTATTTCCCATCAAGCTCTTTTTTCAGCCTTCCCACCCATTGAGTGATTCGCTCTTCTGTCTTATTGTCTTCGTTCACCTCGTCGAGAGGCAGTCCTATGAATTTCCCGTTGATTACCGATACGGACGAATCGAAGGTATAGCCCGCTGTGTCCGTCGCTCCTATAAAGGTGCAACCTGTATCTTTCAGGTCTTCATATAAGATTCCGATACCGTCACAGAATGTGTCACTGTAAGAATCCGAATCTCCGCAACCGAACAAAGCAATAAACTTATGTGACAGATCTGCTTGTTTCAACACCTTCACGCCATCGTACCAGTCGTCCTGTAATTCACCGGCACCCCAGGTAGAAGTTCCCATGACCAGCACATCACATTCTTTTATGAATGCTTCGTTCAGTTTGGATGCTTCGTGAACCTCTTCTTTGGGTACGTTTAGCTTATCTGCAATCCGGTAGGCTATATCCTCTGTGGTTCCGGTTGTGGAACCGTAAATTACACCAATTTTATTCATTTTCCAACTCCTTTTTTTGTGATGATGCAAAGATAGGGCAGTCGTATGAAAAGAAAAATCCCCATTTATAATGGAATCTTTTATGAAATCTCATAATAAATGGGGATGCCAGCGGACAGTGTTCCGCCTTTGCCTATATATTGAGATTCTGTTTGATAGATAGGAGAGGGCACCCTTTTATTTTTGCCTCAGTACCCATTCCATCGGTGGCGTATAATCGGATATCACCGTCATGTCGGAACTATGGCCGAAATAGACACTCTTCGTCTCTCCGTTACGATGCTTGGCAACAATCGCCACGCCCAGGTGGTCCGTGGGGAAGCCACTGTCCTTGTCTGTACTCAATCCAGCTTGTGCGGGGCGGTAGAGCAATATGACGATGTCCGCATCCTGTTCTATCGAGCCGCTTTCCCTTAAATCCGCCAATGCCGGCTTCTTGAAAGGGCGTGTTTCCGATTCGCGGTTCAATTGGCTTAATAACACTACCGGGATGCTTAACTCTTTTGCCAGCATTTTAGCCTTTCGTGCAGCCTGTGCCACTTCCTGTTCCCGGTTCCTGTTCTCTTTCTCATGTTTCATTTCGCTCAACTGCAAGTAGTCGATGAAGATGACATCGCATTTTCCTTTGCTGTGCAACATTCTGGCGCTCGCCCGGATATAGTCCATGCTCATTCTGGCACTGTCGTCTATGTACAGTGGCAATCGTGACAGTTTGTTGGCTGTGGCGCGTGCCTGTATCATCTCCTCTTCGCTGATCAGGCCGCTTCTCCATTGAGTGGCGTTCAGGCGGCATTCCGACAAAATCCAGCGATCGCCCAACCTCTCGCCTTGCATTTCGATGCTGTAGAACACTGCATTGTGACCTGCTTGTGCAGCGGCTTTTGCCATATTTAGCCCGAAAGCGGTCTTTCCAACGGACGGGCGTGCCCCGATCAGTATCAAATCGTTGTTTTGAAGCCCTGATGTCAGTTTGTCCAGATCTGCTAGCCCGGTAGGAATGCCGGTCAGCCCGTTGCGGTTGTTTTGTTGTCGTTGCTCCGCTTCCCTCAAAGTGTCCGCCATGAGTGACGACATCGGTCGTAACTGCTGTTTCCATCCGCAGTCATTCTCTATGCCATCTATCAGGGCGTGGATGTCCGACAGCACTTCTTCCGTGTCGAAAGTCTCGTCCGCGGCTTTCGACAGCGCTTTGTGGAGTCCTGTTATCAGTTCCCGTTTCAGGTATTTGTCTTTCAGAATCATTGCGTGGGTTTCGAGGTGCGCGCTGCTTGCCACTTTCGAGGAAAGCCAGGTGATGTTATACGCACCGCCTATCTCCTGTAGTTTTCCCTGTTTTTGCAATTCTTCTTTTACGGTGAGGATGTCGACCTTCTTTCCTTCGTGGAACATTGCTTCGATAGAAGCATAGATCGTTTCCAGTTTCGGGTCGTAAAACATTTCCGGGCGGAGGTAGCCGATCACCAAGCTTATCGCTCTGCTCTCCACTAACAATGCACCGATCACTGCCTCTTCCAGTTCTTTCTCCTGTGGCAGCGGAGTGTTTCTTGAATTTTCCATGTCTTTCATAAATTAGTCGATGTATTCATTTTTATAAGCCTTGTCTGCCAGATACGTAGCTGCTTGCTTGCAATAATTTGTATTCTTGAGGCTGGCATAGTAAATTTCTATCTGGCTGATGGCAAGCTGCTTTTCCGTAGCCAGTAGCTTTTTCCACTCCCTCCGGGCACGGCCGATGTTGACCTTGTTGGTGTGCGTGATTTCGTGGAAGGTTATCCAGAACCGATTGAATTCCAAGTCTTCCTCCTCTTTCGGTACCGGTTTTCTCCATTCGTTTCCTGTCCATACTTCGTACTCTTTGATCCGTAGGTGAGTGGTCACTTCGTTGGGAATGGATTCGATCAACCCCATCCGTTTCAGTTTGTTGAAAAAGTACGTTGTTTTTCCTTTTTTCCATCCGAACAACTGTCCCCACGACTCCAAGCTTCTCATGGATTCCCCTCTGTGGCATAGCATCGTTTTCTCTTTTACGCGGAAAGTTTCATCTTTGTAATTTGTCCGGCTGAGTATTAGGAATGCTTCCAGTTCGGTTGCTTGTGACTTTTTATGAAGAAGAAAAATCTCCATCAAATGTTTCGGTAACATGATGTACCCTTTGCTTGTTGCTTCTGACAGCAGCTCTTTAGCGTTTTTCATCTTTATTGATTTATTTTATTCCCAAAGGTAGTAAGCCTTATTGACGGCATCAAATATTTGATGTCAGTTTTGCTCTTTTTGCCATCTATTGCCATTTTTCCCTGAATTTAGCCAATTCATCGGGCATTTTCCAGTGTTCCACAATGATAATCAGTTGCGCGGCAGTCAGGTGCTTTTCATTCGGGTTGTACTCCGCATCGAGCAATTCCTTCCAGAGCTGTGGGGTGGTCGCAATCTTTTTACGGAAAGCGGCCACAGCCGTACGGGGGTCATGGTATTGGGGAAAATAGGCTATTGCAACATCTTTAACACAAGGACAGCCGTCTAAATTGAGTGTCTTTTTTATTTTCATTATGCAAGGTTTTAAATTGACATGAACGTCATATCACTGGCAAAAGTATACTAAAAAAATAAACAAAACAATGATTTAAAATTATGTATTGGTAAAACAAAATAGATGTGTTATTATTTTTAGTAATGATTTTCAGGGTTTTCATGAACATGAACTTGTTGCGTTTTGTTTGATAAAATTATTTTAATTATGGAGAAAGATTTTTTTATTTTTGTTTCTACACTTGCAGAAAGATTGAAAGGAATACGTGATTACCGTACAGCGGATGCTTATATGAGTACCTCGCGAAGTGTGGCTCGCTTTGCGGGGGGCCAGATGGGCATGCCGGCACTTTTCCGTGAGTCTTTGATTAAAGACTATGAGTATTATTTATGGCAGTCGGGATGTAGCCGCAATACGATATCGTTTTATATGCGAATGTTACAGTCCATTTATAACCAGGCTGTAAAGGCGGGGCATGTTCCTCGGGAGGAATCTCTGTTTGCCGGTGTGTTCAAAGGGCGTGACGATACGCGTAAACGGGCAGTCGATTTCGATGTCCTTGCCCGGCTCCGTGGTGCCGACCTGAGCCTATATCGCTCTTTACAGGCTTGCCGCGATTATTTTCTCTTGAGCTTTTATCTTTGCGGCATTCCTTTTGTCGATCTCGCCTTTCTGCGACGTGCCGATTATGTCCGCGGGACGATCAGTTACCGCCGGCGGAAGACGAATACTCAGATCGTGACCTCAGTTACCCCGCTGGCTGCCGAAATCTTGGAACGTTATGGCAGTAAAGACGAATTGTCTTTCTATTTGATGCCGATCTTAAAAAAGAAGGATGGAAACGACTGGAAGGCTTATCAAAGTGCTTTGCGCCTTTATAACAAGAATCTGAAAAGCCTTTCGGCACTTTTGAAGCTCGATGTCCCTCTCACTTCCTACGTGCCCCGCCATACTTGGGCCACACTTGCCCGTCAGGTAGGGGTCCCGGTGACTTATATCAGTTCCATCTTGGGGCATAGTTCGGAAGAGATGACTCATATTTATCTCGATTCCATCGACGGACATATCCTTGCCGAAGCTAATCGCAGGGTGATGGATGCTTTTGGGAAATATATGAAGGTGAAATAAAAAAAGTTCCGTCACTGCCACAGTGACGGAACTTTTGTGCAAATATATGCATCTTTTTGAATAACTTCCAAAAAAAATGATAATAATTTTGTTTTTAGTTATCAGTAAGGTCTATGTTATCAAGTTTATGTCCGGTTCATGATGTCAAATAAATAAAATATGCAGTGAAGTATTTATTATTTATTTATCCGGCCTTTATAGGAAAGCATGATTTTATGATTTCGATTTTAGCGTAGACAATCTATAAATCCAGGCCTGTTTTTTTGCTCTGTAGAGGCGGAATTATCCTCGGAGGATATTCACTTTTTCTCCGGGGATTGTTCATCTTGATCATCGAAAATGCACATGTCTTTATTTTAATATGTATTTTATTGGTTCAAACTACCGTTCAAACTCTTTTTTGAGTTTCCTCGTTACTCCCTGATATACAGATCATAGCAAAGGCAGTGACCGTTCAAAGTACCGTTCAAGTTTTTACAGCCTTTTTTCGCGCATTCTTGCCCTCCGGAGAGGCTCATAATTGCTGCTAAAATCCGACTCGTTTTTCAAGCTCGAAAAGGTTACTCTTCCGGGGCAAACATCGGATCCCATGCAGGAAGCCTGATAGGTTTCTGTTTTAATATATCCAAGACTTTTGCGGTTGCAAACTTCTTTTCCACAACCAGACGGAACATGTACTCGTCAAACCATCGATCGGTCATAATGAGATGTCCTTTGTAGCCGGCACCTGCGCCCCAACTATTTTCAACCATCCATTTTACAGGTTTCCCGTCTTTGGCAATATCTACAGCCATCAGCGTCATAGCATGGCTGGAACCACTTGAAAAAGATTGGACTCGTTGTTTTTTATCCATTCCGAACGTTGTCCCCATCAAAGATTCATAGTCATAGTTATTGACATCAAGCAATCCTCTTTCCGAATTAAGGAATTTTCCTACATCGCAGGAGAAATACATCATTGTACTATCTTTCAATGAAGCGATGGCCATTTCCTTGATCTCTTCTACCGGCAGATTCACATACAGCCAATTGTGTCCATCGTAACGATGGCGATCAAAATCGATTTCATAACATTTATAATATTCGCGACTCGGATCATTCATCAACATCACATAGTTGGAAATTAAATTGACATCACCGTATTTTTCCAAGAAAGTCATCGGGGTATACTGCGCTGTTTCTACCGGTTCTCCCTTCTCGTCATAACGGGTCCAAGTAAATTCAGTGGGAGGCACTCCCAAGTTCAATACCAACATACGATAAATAGTACCCAGCATTTCTATCTTACTTTTTTCAAGTGCCGCAGGTTTAGCACCCGCGAGAGCCTGTTCACGCAGTTTCAGACCAAATTCGCGCAATTTCAATGAGATAAGATTGGCCATTCGTGCCGTATTATCGCTGCTGTTGGTTTCCGGCATTATATCTTTGGGAACCAAGCCATATTTTCCTACAATATCGGCAACACCGGTAAACGTACCACCGTCACTCAACGGATTGCGGAACAGCCATTCCACCATTTTATCATCCATCGGCTTCTCGCGCGTATCGATTACTCCCTGAAGAAACAAATTTGCTTTCTCCAACTGGTCGTAAAAGAAAGGATAAACTTGAGAAAACTCAAACTCTCCCAATCCATACTTCGCTATTGCCTTGGCACGCATCACGTTCAGTCCGGTAAAAAGCCAACACCGTCCTGAAGATTTCTGGTCTGTGATCCCTTTGGAATCGACTCTGATAGAGAAATGAGTATCCATTCCTGTTTGATTCTCCTGATTCAACGCCAGCTTACGGATGTCGTTGTTGCCGATAGCATTACGCAATGCCTTGTCCGACGGAGTACCTTGATAACTCTGTTTGATCTGTTTCAGCATTTCATCGCTGATTCCACCCTTATCTTGCTGAGCCTGCATGGAAATGAATGAAGCGGCAAGAACAAATAGTGACAAAAGTCGTTTATTCATATTAGAATGTTATTAAGTTATGATGAGTTACGAGTAGTGAACTACAAACTCGTAACCAGTGATTCGTTTTTGCAAAAATAACATCCTTTTTTGGAACTTTTAGCCATTCCTTTAGATTTATTATCTATTTGCGCGAAAACTATTCCAAATAAAACGGTTTTCTTTGCACCCACATTCATAATTGAATATGAAAAGATATATACTGGGCATATGCCTGATACTGCTCCCTGCCTTGGGACTATTCGCTCAAGAAGAGGGTATTACATTTGTGAAAGACGGCAAACTGAAAGTCAACACTGTTTTCAATCCTGACAGCTTGAACCAGGATAGTACTCCCAAATTGTCAAAGCGGGAATTACGCCAGCAACGGGTTGCCAAACGAAACCTTCACTACAACATATTAGGAGGCCCCAGTTATACTCCCGACTTTGGTGTCCTCATCGGGGGTAGTGCGCTCATGACATTCCGTATGAACCCCAGTGATACAACCCAACAACGTTCGGTTGTCCCTATGGCCATTGCATTTATGTTCAACGGAGGACTGAATCTGTTTTCAAAGCCACAACTATTCTTCAAAGGCGACCGTTTCCGTATTTTCGGCCAGTTCAGTTATAAAAACACCCAAGAGAATTTCTACGGTGTCGGCTATACCACAAATAAAGATTACATCCGAAGCGATACCACCAGCCAATACAGGTATAGCGGTGTGCAAGTAAACCCGTGGTTCCTCTTCCGCTTAGGCGAAAGCAACTTCTTTGCCGGTCCCCAAGTAGACATCAACTACGACAAAATGCACAAACCTGCCAAATATCTGGTGAGTCAGCCCTCTTACATCGATGCCGGAGGAACGGCTGAAGGATATAGTAATTTCAGTGCCGGCCTTGGATTTTTGTTAACTTATGACACCCGGGATGTTCCGGCCAATGCATATAAAGGGATCTACCTTGACTTCCGGGGGGTAATGTATGAAAAGTTCTTCGGCAGTGATAACGAATTTTATCGTCTTGAAATAGACTATCGCCAATATAAGACAGTAGGCCGCCGCAAAGTAATCGCTTGGACGGCTCAGACAAAAAACGTCTTTGGAGATGTGCCATTAAACAAGTATGCGCTCAGCGGTACTCCCTTCGACCTGCGCGGCTACTACATGGGGCAATACCGTGATAAATCATCTCATGTCGTCATGGCCGAATATCGTCAAATGTTTAATACCGACAAAGCCAACTGGGTGAAGAAAATGATCAGTCATTTGGGCTTCGTCGCTTGGGGCGGATGTGGCTTTATGGGTCCCACCCCTACCAAGATAGAAGGCGTACTTCCCAATTTTGGCGTAGGACTCCGTATCGAAGTCCAACCACGCATGAATGTGCGACTCGATATCGGTCGGAATATGGTAAACAAACAGAATTTATTCTATTTCAACATGACAGAAGCATTTTAAGAGAAAGAGAGAGCGTTTCATGATTTTTTTCTTTATATTTGCAAGATATTACACAACCTAACAAGCAGATATTAAAAAGATGAATCATATTCGCGGATTATACGCTCTCCCTCTTTTCCTGTTTTGTATGTTATCACTCACAGGACATGCCCAAGATATCAGCAATTATTCAAAGCTATCGCAGACAGATTATACCAATATCACTCTTCCCCCACTCGATCTACTTTTTGAAAATGCCAAGAATGGTCCCGTTTACGAACTTGCGGACGTCAAAACAGAAATCGAACGAAAGTTACTTGCCAAAGAGAAACGCGCTTTCCTCGGCTTTTTTAGCTTGAGAGGAAGTTATCAATACGGAATGTTTGGTAACGAATCGACCTACACCGATGTAGCCCTTGCTCCCTATTTAACGTATACTACCCAAGCACAAAACGGCTATACCGTGGGTGCGGGTGTCAACATCCCCCTCGACGGACTTCTCGACCTGAAATCGCGTATAAAACGCCAAAAACTAAATGTACAAAGTGCGGAGTTGGAAAGAGAAGTCAAATTTGAAGAAATAAAACGAGAAATCATTGAATTGTATACCACCGCCACCTCGCAACTGAGTGTTCTTAAGCTACGTGCCGAAGCGCTCGAACTCGCCAGCCTGCAATACGAAATAGCAGAGAAGAACTTCACGAACAGCGTAATCGATTCCGGTGAGTTGTCCGTGGAGAAACAACGTCAATCAGTGGCTATGGAAGCATTCGAAAAGAGCAAGTTCGAACTTACACGAAGCCTGATGATACTTGAAGTCATCACACGGACTCCCATACTCAAGAAGTAAAATTCTGATAAAAAAATCACATAAAACATCCTCCAAATGGACTATATATTATACATGTTTCGATCACTATACCGCGTACGCTGGTGGGTAATTTTGGGTACCGTACTTGTAACGACCTTGATTTATTTCAAAACCAAAAACATGCGCGGCACATACGATGTCCAAACAACCCTTTACACAGGTGTCGTTTCCGGTTATAGTATCGAAGACAATAATACCGGCATAAATTATGCGCTCGCCCAAAATGCCATCGACAATCTGATAAACATCATACAGGCCGAAAGCACACTCAAACGAGTTTCAATCCGCCTATTCTCACGTGTCCTGGTCGAAGGAAGTCCCACAAAAGATCAAAATCAGATTACTTCCGCCTGCTATAACTACACCTACAATCACATGAAAAACAGTCCTCATGGGAAAGAACTTATAGCCCTGATCGACAAAAACAGTGTGGATAAAACAATGGAAAATTTCATGAAATATGAAAAGCCCGACATCAATAACTACATCTACGGTCTCTTTTATTTCCAACACCCCTATTATAGCCTCGAAGCATTAAGAAAAGTCAAAGTAAACCGTTTGGGAAACAGTGACCTGCTCAAAGTCGGCTATGCTTCTTCAGACCCGGGCATCGCATATAATACCATCGAAATACTGATGAAAGAGTTTGTACATGAATACCGAATCTTGCGATATGGAGAGACGGACAAAGTCATTGAATTCTTCAAATCGCAACTGGATAGTATCGGCAGACAACTCGCTGACGAAGAAGACAACCTGACCCAATATAATGTTGAAAACAGGATCATCAATTACTATGATGAAACCAAAGAAATCGCTGCCATCAATAAGGAGTTTGAATTGAGGGAACAAGACGTGAAACTGGCTTACAACAGTTCTAAAGCGATGTTGGAAGAGCTTGAACGACAAATGGACAGTAACACGAAACAAGCCATTACCAACCTGAGCCTGATAGAAAAGCTCAAACAGGCATCCGATCTAACCGGTAAAATCTCAGAGATGGAAACCGTATCCGACAATACGACCGAATCCGCACGAAAATTAAAAGAATATAAAGATAGTCTCAGGCAAATCCGAAAAGACATGTCGGAAATATCCAGCCAATATGTAGGGAGTAAATATAGCCAAAGTGGCCTTGCGCGTACCAATATCGTGGAGCAATGGCTCGATCAGACCTTATTGTACGAGAAAGCCAAAGCGGAAATGGAGATCGTGCAACAGAGCCGCAATAACTTGAACCAGAAGTACGAGTTTTACGCACCTGTAGGGACTACCATCAAGAGAAAGGAGCGGAGTATCAGCTTCTCCGAGCATAGCTATCTTACCACTCTCCAAAGCTATAACGAAGCACTGATGCGTAAGAAGAGCCTTGAAATGACCTCCGCATCATTAAAGGTACTCAACCCGCCTGCTTATCCTATCACGACGAGTCCTACTAACCGTACGAAGATCCGGGTAATCGCATGCATAGGGAGTTTTCTACTGATATTCGGTTTCTTTGTGATGGTAGAACTGATTGACCGTACTCTCAGAGACAGTGTACGCACCCGGAAGCTCACAGGGTGTCCGATCATCGGGACTTTCCCGGGGAAAATGCATCTCAACCCTTATACCAAAACCTTTGACAATCATTCCATCCGTTCACTGAGTAGCTCTATCCTACGCTTTTTTACGCATAGAGAACCGGGCAAACCTTACATCCTCAACTTACTTAGCATAGAAGACGGAAGCGGAAGAACAGATATAGCCGAACAATTGGAAAAATACTGGCAAAGCATCGGACTCAAAATAAGGCACATTTCCGACGGTGTAGATTTTCATTCGGACTCTTCACGTTATCTGATGGCTAAAAACATCACAGATCTCTATACACCAGGAAACGAAGATATACTCATAGTGGAATATCCTCAGTTAGACCGTGCCAACATCCCTACTCCATTGCTATTAGAAGCACAGCTGAACGTATTGGTCGTTTCTGCCAATTACGGTTGGAAGACAATGGACAAGATCAATTTACACAGGCTGGAAGAGCAATTGGGAGCAACTCCCTACATTTGCCTGAACCATGCCCCCAAATATGATTTAGAGAACTTCACAGGCATGCTTCCTCCGTATACTCCGTGGCACCGTTTCACGTATCGCCTCTCTCAATTAGCATTAACGGAAAGTTTTGTACACTGGACCTTGCACTGGAGAAATAAAAGCCCCAAGACCGCTACCAGAAAACCAACAATAATAAATGACGACGACGAATAGCATATCTTCCCAGAGCGCAACATTACCGGAGAAGAGTTATTCAGAATCCAGTTTTTATGTTTTATTCGCTCTTCAATTCCTGATAGTTGCCGCTGGTATGTTTGCCGATGTCAAAACGGGTGTCGTCACTCTATTGTTGATGTTGGTCATGACACCCATCGTGCTGATACGCTGTTCTTCCAAAGGTTTCGATCTGACACATGCCCGCAACGGCATGATGACTCTTTTTGCCGTATCCGGAGTGTATTACCTTTTACAGATTGGCAATCCCAACAATGTGCAGGAAGCCTGGAATGTGAGTATCACCCATTATTGGTTCTATCCCTTTGCTCTTTCATTGATGATCCCCGTAGCCATACGCGACCGTAAAGGGATAGAATGGTTGCTTTTTATCTGGTCGGTTTTCATACTGATAGCCAGCATGAAAGGTTATTGGCAGAAGAACCATGGATTCAACGACCGTGAGCGCTATTTCTTATTTGTATTGGGCGGATTTCGTACCCACATCATCTGGTCGGGCATTCGTTATTTCTCCTTCTTTTCGGACGCGGCAAATTATGGTGTACATTCAGCCATGGCACTCACCACTTTCGCGATCTCGGCATTTTTCGTACGCCAGTGGTGGATGAAGCTATATTTCATCCTGATTTCCGTTTGTGCCTTTTACGGCATCGCCATTTCCGGGACCCGCGCTGCGGTAGCCGTGCCTCTAGCCGGAATACTACTTTACGCACTTATATCCCGCAATTGGAAAAGTATCCTTATCAGTATTATCTCATTATCGGCCGTTTTCTGCTTTTTCTATTTTACCAATATCGGAGACAGCAACCAATACATCCGTAAAATGCGGTCGGCATTCCGTCCTTCCAAAGATGCGTCCTATCTCACCCGCGTGGAAAACAGAAAAAAGATGAAAGAACTCATGGCAGACAGGCCGTTCGGCTATGGCCTGGGATTGTCCAAAGGGGAACGCTTTGCTCCCAAAGACTTGATGCCGTATCCCCCGGACTCTTGGTTGGTCAGCGTGTGGGTAGAAACGGGAATCGTAGGGTTGGTCATCTATCTGCTTGTTCACGGAGTACTGTTTGCCTGGTGTTCCTGGATACTACTCTTCAAGATCATGAGCAAGCAACTACGAGGACTTTTGGCCGCATGGCTATGCATGAATGCAGGATTTTTTGTTTCCGCCTATGCCAACGACGTAATGCAATATCCCAACTCTATCGTCGTTTATACAGGATTCGCCCTCTGCTTTGCAGGCCCTTATATCGACAAAACAATGCAAGAGCAAACCGAACAGAGAGAACTTGAAAAAAAGAAGAAAAAAGGAAATAAACAGTTTCTGTGGGCATGAACAAAACACCAGTCATATCTTTTATCACTATCTGCTACAACGGATTTAAAGATACTTGTGAATTGATAGACTCTTTGCAAGCAACCATCCACTCGGTAGATTATGAGATTATTGTCGTTGACAATGCTTCGCGGCAAAACGAAGCAGAGAAAATAGAAAAACGTTATCCTTCGGTACTCACCATTCGAAGTTTAACAAATCGAGGCTTCTCCGGAGGCAACAACCTGGGAATCAATATCGCTAAAGGAAAATATCTTTTCCTTATCAATAATGATACATATATGGAAGCAGACGGACTCCCCTCGCTGATCGAACGTCTTGAAAGCCATCCCGCCATCGGTGCAGTTTCTCCTCTGATTCGTTTTGCCGCATCCCCTCAACATATCCAGTTTGCCGGTTTTACGCCACTATCCGGTATTACATTACGCAATAGGTCCATCGGTTACAATTGTACTGATGATAAAACGTTTCATACAGCACATCCCAGTCCGTATCTGCACGGAGCGGCCATGCTTGTAAAACGTGAAGTGATTGCACGCATAGGACTGATGCCTGAGATCTACTTTTTGTATTATGAAGAATTGGACTGGTGTACGGCAATGACGCACGCAGGCTATGAGCTATGGTATGAGCCATCTTGTACGGTATTCCATAAAGAGAGCCAAAGCACTGGCCAGCTCAGCACATTGCGTACTTATTATTTGACCCGCAATCGCCTTTTATATGCATGGCGAAACTTGACGGGCATACAGCGTATGCTCTCCATAGGATATCAAATCACTTTAGCGGCCGGTAAAAGTAGCTTCACTTATCTTCTTCAGCGGCAACCGAAGCTGTCGGCAGCCGTTTGGCGTGGTGTATTTGCCTTTTTCAATCTTCCACACAAAACAAAATAAACCATTCTATATATGAGTACGATTATTATCATCGACTGGATCTTATACATCTCACTTGCATCGTGTGTAGCTTATTTGCTTTTCTATGCCATTGCATCGTGTTTCTATCACCTCCCCCATTTCCCTAAAGCATTAATGAACCGTCGTTTTGCCGTACTTTTCCCGGCTTACAAAGAAGACCGGATTATCATAAAGAGCGTACAACGGTTCTTGGAACAGGAGTACCCGAAAGAATTATTTGATATCATCGTCATTTCCGATCAAATGTTACCCGAAACGAATGAAACGCTCGAACAACTGCCTATTCGTTTGCTGAAAGCGGATTATACGGACAGTTCAAAGGCAAAAGCACTCAATCTTGCCGTAGATGCCATGGAGAAAGAAGCTTATGAAATAATCGTCATTATGGATGCTGACAATGTTACCACTCCCTACTTTCTGACAGAAGTGAATCGTTCCTTCGATTCTGGATTACAAGCTGTGCAGGCACGTCGAACCGGTAAAAACCTCAATACCGATATTGCCATTCTCGATTCGGTGAGTGAAGAGATCAATAACAGCATTTTCCGTAGCGGTCACAATGCAATAGGATTGTCCGCCAGCCTTTCCGGTTCCGGGATGGCTTTCGATGCCGACTGGTTCAAGCAAAACGTAAGATCGTTGAAAACGGCAGGAGAAGATAAAGAGCTGGAAACACTGCTCCTGAAGCAACGTATCCACACAGGATACCTACAGTATCTCCCAGTTTACGATGAGAAGACGCAAAAAGCCGATGCCATCAAGCATCAGCGCAAACGTTGGATAGCCGCCCAATTTGATGCCTTGTCTTCCGTATTGCCAGACTTCCCGAAAGCTTTGCTCCGAGGTAACATAGATTATTGTGACAAAATCCTGCAATGGATGCTTCCGCCAAGATTGCTTCAACTTGCCGGAGTGTTCATGATAACACTGATTGTTGCTATCATCAGCCCGTGGGACGCAGCTATAAAGTGGTACGTTTTATCGGGCGCGCAAATTGCAGCCATGCTGCTCGCAATCCCACGCACATTGTTCAACAAACGATTACTCAAAGCTGTCATGCAACTTCCTTTACTGGCATTTGCCATGGCAGGAAATCTATTTAAACTGAAAGGTGTAAACAAAAAATTCATTCATACGGAACATGGAAGCGATTGATCACTTATTACTAAGGAACGAATCACTAACCATATATTTACTCACGAACATATCATTTATTACCATAATACCACATACTAATGAAAATTGCCATTGAAGCCCAGCGAATCTTTCGTCCGAATAAACACGGGATGGATTTTGTAGCTTTGGAAACGATCCGGGAGCTACAGAAGATAGATCATAAAAACGAATACTTTATCTTCGTCAGTCCCGGACCCGACCATTGCCTGAATGAAAGTGAAAATCTCCATATCGTAGAACTCAGGTGTCCATCCTATCCCCTATGGGAACAAATAGCATTGCCTCGTGCGGTCAACCGTATTCAACCTGACCTTTTACACTGTACCAGCAATACGGCCCCTATCCGCCTGTCCGTTCCATTAGTATTAACTTTGCATGATATCATCTTTTTGGAAAAGCGACAATCAACAAGTTCTTCCATCTATCAGGAGATGGGTTGGCATTACCGCCGGCTGGTCGTTCCACGTATTCTCAAGAAAAGCAAGAAGATCATTACGGTTTCCCAATTCGAATGCCACCGAATCCGGGAAGCATTAAATCTATCGAAAGAGCAATTAACGGCTGTGTACAATGGTTATAATCCTTATTTCCGTCCATTGCAACCGGCACCAGAAATTACACGCAAATATATCCCGGCAGATGACTACCTTTTCTTTCTTGGGAATACCGACCCGAAAAAAAACACACCACGTGTTCTGCGCGCATATAGTTTATACCTGAAAGAATCTAAGCGGAAACGTCCTCTATTGATAGCCGATTTGAAAGAAGAAACTATCGATGCCATCCTGAAAGCCGAAAAGCTAACAGATATCAAGCCCCATCTATCCTTTCCCGGCTACATCCCCAACACTGACCTTGCAGCGCTCTATAACGGTGCTTTTGCCTTTCTTTACCCTTCGCTCCGCGAAAGTTTCGGAATTCCCATGTTGGAAGCGATGGCTTGTGGAACGCCTGTCATTGCCGGCAACACATCCGCCATGCCAGAAATAGCCGGAGATGGCGCACTGTTGGCCGATCCATTGGATGCGAACGATATAGCACATAAATTATTGTTGCTGGAAGAAGACCTTTCTTACTATCAGCAGCTAAAAGAATACGGGTTGCAACGTGTCAAGCAATTCTCTTGGAGAAAAAGTGCGGAGGCGTTATTAATCATCTATCAATCAATAGCAGCCGAAGAATGGTAGTGCAAATTCACTATCAACTTTATCGTATCGGTATTGGAGTACGAGGAGGCATAATTGTCGGACCGCTATTGTCCCGTTTATCAAAGACAAGGTCGCGAAGCAACTCGTACACCAATCCCCCTACATCCAGTCCCAGTGTAAACTTCTCGAAACGATAGTAAGGTATTACAATCGGCACTGTTTCCCAACGGCCTCGCATGGCATCGTAATATCTTTGTACTCCCACCTCCATGCCGAAACGTTCAGACATATCAAAAGACATGGAGGCACCATACACATTGGTACTCATCCCATAAGAATTTCCCAAATCATATGAACCGAAAACTTTGAAAGTAACTTTGTCGGAAGGGTGATAAAGAAAAGCACCCGAAGCGCTGAATGATTGCCCTGCGAAATGAGTCATATTTATCTTCATGACATTGGCACGTACCTGAAGGGCAAATTTATCATTAAATGCATGCTGAAATCCCAACGAAGCTTCATTGAAGCGTCCGATGCCCGGCAAACTCGTCTGTCCACCTGTACCAAACAATACTCCTTGTGGAAATTGTTTCAGAATACCGCGCGTACTGTAGTCACCCCGGAAAATGGGAGAAGGATTGGTATAATAAGGCAAATGAATATTCTCCTTAAGAGAGAAATTGGGTAAAGCATTCAACTCTTTAAGCGGGTATACCGGATATGTTGTAGACTTTTGAGGAAATATTTCAAGGGGAGCAAAATGCAACGTACTTCCCGAATTCGGAAATACAATATCACGTATGATACGTATACTATCTCCGTATTCCTGTGCTGGCAGCAACCGAGGTACAGCAATCAACAAAAAGAACAAAACTAAACGAATCGGCAATCCTGGTGGGTTAATTCTCTGTTCCATACGTCCCTCCTATATTTTATGTTGATTATGAAAGCAAAGATAATGAAAGCAAACATCAACCACAAATATTATTCGACTTTTCTTAATCACTCTTTGACCATTTCTAATCAAAGCTTTGTTCTGGTTATTTGGAAATTAGCTCAAAAGTGTATAATGACAAATTATACGCGACATTCTTCCTCGAAATGGAAAGCAATAGGATTCTTCTAGCAGTTTTTTATAATGAAATTAGAGGAAGATATTTTACATTTATCATCATCAGAAACTGCACACATTCCTTAACTCCGAGGAACACCTTGGAGATCACCGATGAAGGGGGTGTTGCTCACCGATGAAGAGGTCCTTGATCACCGAGGAAGGAGCCGTTGATCACCGAGGTAAAACAGGCATTCTAAATATTTAATTATCAACAATTTAAAATCACACTTAACTATTAAACATCTTACCTCGAAAAAACAGAGGAAGAGATTTGGTGTACGAAATATTTATACGTATCTTTGTTTGTTCATCATAAGCTCTGATTCTAAAGAATGAAACAAACAAGAAGCGAAATTACCTCGGTTTTGGTCAGTGTCGTTATACCGGTTTATAACACCGCTGATTACGTGCGGCAAGCCGTGGAAAGCATTTGCACACAGACACTCCGGGAAATAGAAATCATCATCGTGGATGACGGTTCTTCGGACAATAGCTGTGAAATACTGAAAGAGTTGTCAGCCAATGATACGCGAATACGGCTCTATCAGCAAACAAACCAAGGACAATCTGCTGCCCGTAACACCGGAATGAAGCATGCAACCGGAAAATATATTTATTTCATGGATAGCGATGATCTACTAGACAACGAAGCTTTGGAATGCTGTTACCACAAATGCGAAACGCAGCAATTGGATTTCGTATTTTTTGATGCAGAGAAATTTTATGATACGGAAAAAAGCCATACCCCCGACCTCTACTATTCACATACGAAAGGCTTGGAAGACAAAACATACATTGGTACGGAAGCACTTGAAGCCCAACTAACCCGTCATCAATTTACTCCTTCGCCCTGCTTGAGTTTCATCCGCCTCTCATTCCTGCAAGAGTGCCAAATAGATTTCTATCCACGCATTCTCCATGAAGATCAACTTTTCACAATGCAACTCTATCTCAAAGCACAGCGTACGGGTCTCATCCACCGCACCTTTTTTCATCGTCGGATGCGTTCAAACTCTATCATGACACGCTGCTTTACTTGGAACAACATGAAAGGTTACCTCACTGTCACCCGAGAACTGCTGTGCATGAAGAACCATTTCACTACCGGACAAAGAGCCTTAACCGATCAATTTCTCAGTCAAATGTTGGATGCAGCTGTTTGGGAAGGACACGCACTGCCACTGGAACAACGCATCAAATTATTGATGCTCTGCCTCCTGAACCACAAAAGATATGTTCAATGGCGCACCTTGGCAGTGCTGATGCTGAAAAGAAAAAAATAAGATAATATTGATAAACCTCAAATGGCACACAATCTCAAACAACAACTTTTTTCAGGGGTCTTCTGGACTGCTCTCGCTAAATACAGCGGTATCTTTATTTCGTTGATTGTGGCAGGAGTACTGGCACGCCTGCTCTCTCCTGAAGATTTCGGTATCGTAGCTATCGCTACGGTAATCATTGCCTTCTTCAACCTTTTCACCGATGTAGGCATCTCCCCTGCCATTATACAAAATAAAACGCTGACAAAGCACGATCTCTCTGAGATTTTCTCATTCACGCTTTGGATGGGAATTTCACTTTCAACACTTTTTTTCTTTGCATCATGGCCCATAGCAGCGTATTACAACAGTCCCATTTTGCGCACGTTGTGTCAATTGTTATGTGTCAATCTGTTCTTTGCTTCGGTCAACATCGTGCCTAACGCACTGTTTTATAAAAACAAAGAATTCAAATTCATTGCCATCCGTAGTTTCGCGGTACAAATCGCAAGCGGTGCCGCAGCTGTAATCGCTGCATTGGGAGGAGCAGGACTATATGCACTGATCATCGCCCCCGTCATCTCGAGTCTGCTGCTATTCGTCATCTCTGTCAGGCGTTATCCGCAACACCCGTCCATGACTCTCGGCCTGAAGGCTCTTCGTAAGATATTCTCTTATTCAGCCTATCAATTCATGTTCAATGTCATCAACTATTTCAGCCGGAACCTTGATAAATTATTGATAGGAAAATATATGGGTACGGCTCAACTGGGATATTATGAGAAATCATATCGTCTTATGATGCTTCCATTACAAAACATCACGCAAGTAATCACTCCGGTGATGCATCCCATTTTCAGCGATTACCAGCACGATTTGGGACGACTCGCTTCCGCTTATGAACGTATCGTGCGCCTGCTATCCTTTATCGGCTTACCCTTGAGCGTACTCCTATTCTTTACTGCCGAAGAAACGACGTTGATCGTCTTTGGCAGTCAATGGATACCATCCATACCGGTTTTTCGCATTCTGACACTTTCGGTAGGTGTACAAGTGATTCTCTCCTCTTCTGGGAGCATCTTCCAAGCAGCAAGAGACACACGCAGTTTATTCATTTGTGGAATATTCTCAAGCATTCTTAATGTCAGCGGCATGTTACTTGGCATCTTCTACTGGAGAACATTGGAAGCAGTGGCATGGTGCATAGTCATCACTTTCTGTGTGAACTTCGTTCAGTGCTACTGGCAAATGTACCGCGTAACGCTCAACCGCAGCATGTGGCCTTTGTTACAACAGTTTACTTCTCCCATTATAGTAAGCATGCTTATAGCAGCAGCACTTTTGCCATTACATTATTATATTGACAACGAAAACATTTTTTTGACATTAATATTGAAATGTATGACAAGTTTCATTATCTTTGGTGTCTACATCCAAGTTACCCACGAGTACAATCTACTGGAGAGATTACGTAAGCTGGCGGGAAAGGTGAAAAAGAGATAACTTTGCATATACATACAATGGACAAAACAAACATAAAGATACTATTCCTCATTTTCCATGGATTCAATGAGGCAAACGGTATCAGCAAAAAAATACGTTACCAAGTCAAAGCTTTGCGCGCTTGCGGAACAGATACACGTTTGTGTTATTATGACATCGCTCCCGATGGACATCGCCTTTGGAAAGCGGAAGAACAGGTAATAGCCGATCTAGGCACAGGTAAAATGGCAAAAATAAAAAAACGTATCTCATTTCATCCTATATGTGAGTATGCACGCAGAGAAGGTATCGACATCGTTTACATTCGTTCGTATCATAATGCAAATCCATTCACCATCAAGATGGTGAAACAATTGAAACGCCAAGGAACTAAAGTTATAATGGAGATACCTACTTACCCTTATGATCAAGAATATATCACCTTTCGTATGAAATTGGAGTTGATGGTGGATAAATGTTTTCGCAATAGACTTGCACGTCATCTGGATGCAATCGTTACATTTTCTGATGCCTGTAATATATTCGGTGCCGACACAATACGTATTTCAAACGGAGTAGACTTTGATGCCATACCGCTTAAAAAACAGTCCAACAATAATCCTAGCGAACTCCATCTGATCGGTGTGGCGGAGGTACATTACTGGCACGGATACGACCGACTGATTCACGGTTTGGCTGAATATTACCGCACCAATCCTGATTTTAAAGTTTATTTCCATTTAGTGGGAGATCTGACAGGTGAGCGCGAACGGCAAGACATCTTGCCTGCCATCCGAGAAAACAAACTGGAAAATTACGTCATCATGCATGGAGCGCGTCACGGTAAAGAATTGGAAGAACTATTCGAGTTGTCAGATTTCGGTATCGGAAGCCTTGCCCGCCACCGAAGCGGAATAGATAAAATAAAAACATTAAAAAACAGAGAGTATGCTGCTCGTGGCTTGGCTTTTACTTACTCGGAGACGGATGAAGATTTCGATCGACAACCCTATGTATTGAAAGTTCCGGCAGATGAAAGCCCCATAGATATCAAACAGATAGTCAAGTTTTATAGATCATTGTCGGTATCTCCTAAACAGATAAGAGGATCAATCCTCGATTTATCATGGACAAATCAAATGCAAAAAGTGATACAAACAGCAACTTCAGACCATCTGATCAATTATAAGAACTAACAAATAATCAATACTATGAATACTCTGTGGATTGAAATACTTTTCTGGATAGCCCTTTTCATTGTGTTTTACACTTATTTGGGCTATGGCATTCTACTTTATCTGCTTGTAAAGGTTAAAGAGCTTTTTGTTAAGTCACCAGTCCGTAGCCTGCCACCGGAGAATGAATTACCCGAAGTAACTCTATTCATCACTGCTTTCAATGAAGAAGAAGTCGTAGATGAGAAAATGGAAAACTCACTGGCATTAGACTATCCTACAGATAGATTGCATATTGTATGGGTGACAGACGGAAGCAATGACGGCACCAATGAACGACTTCTTACTCATTGGAATGGCAAAGCAACCCTGCTTTTTCAACCCGAACGCCAAGGAAAAACGGCAGCCATGAACCGGGGAATGAAGATGGTGGACACACCTATCATCGTATTTACAGATGCTAATACGATGATAAACCGGGAAGCTATCCGCGAAATCGTGAAAGCTTTCCAAGACCCGCACGTAGGTTGCGTAGCAGGAGAAAAGCGAATCGCTGTGCAAACGAAAGACGGAGCTGCTGCCGGAGGGGAAGGCATCTATTGGAAATACGAATCGGCTTTGAAAGCACTGGACGCACGACTTTACTCTACAGTAGGTGCAGCGGGAGAATTATTTGCCGTTCGCTGTGAACTATTCTGTGAGATGGAGAGGGATACATTATTGGACGACTTCATTCTTTCACTACGCATAGCAATGAAAGGACATAGTATCGCATATTGCACCGGAGCTTATGCTATTGAAAGTGGCTCAGCGGATATGCATGAGGAAGAGAAACGTAAAGTACGAATCGCTGCGGGCGGCTTGCAATCTATCTGGAGGTTACGTTCATTGTTAAACCCTTTCCGATACGGAGTATTGAGTTTCCAATATATATCCCACCGGGTACTCCGATGGTCAGTTGCTCCGGCATTGCTGTTTCTGTTACTACCGGTAAATATACTGTTAGTTGTCATGGGAGCCACTCCCGTCTTATACGGAACAATCCTTGTGTTACAAATGTTATTCTACATCCTAGCACTTGGAGGATACTACCTTTCAACCAAACGAATCAAAAACAAAATACTTTTCGTTCCCTACTATTTCCTTTTTATGAACATTAACGTGCTGAAAGGAATCGGTTATTTGAGAAAAAGGCATGGAATAGGAGCATGGGAAAAAGCGAAAAGAGGAAGATAAAAAGTATAATAACAATTTTAAATCTAATAAAGTCATGAAACGAATATTGCATGACGCGGACAATGCAGAGAGAATTTTAAAACTAACAGCAGACACAATGATCCTCGTGTCCAAAGAGGGACTTTGTGTAGATGTTAAGACGAAAAGCGACCTCTGGTTTCTGCAGGAAGACTATTTACTGGGAAAAGACATATTCAGTTTACTACCACTCCATACACGCAGGAAAATTACTCCAAACTTTATGCATGTATTGAAAGAGCAAAAAAGTATCAGTAAGAACTATAAATTAGAGCTAAAGGGGGAAGTATACTATTTCAAATGCATAATGTATCCCTATGACGATATGGTTTTGTGCCAATACCGGGACATAACTGCCCGAAGCAACGTAAAGCTGCAATTGGAACGAACCAACCATGAATTGAAGGAGATACAAAAAGCAGCACTCATCGGACAATGGAAATACAATAGCGAGGAGGGTATCTTCTACTATAATGGATTTACAAAGATCTTTTGTACCGACAAACCACAATCAATCCCAATAGATAAATACATGGACTATATTGTGGAAGAAGATAAAGAAGTTTTCTGCCAATGGCTGTATAAAAACGAAGAGGAGTTCAATGAAGATAGTATTGGATATAGAATCTATTACGAAAATACAATCTTCTATCTTCGCATTCAAACTTGCCTTAGAGAATTGCGTCCTAACGGAAGTGTCTATCTGGAAGGGTATATACAAAATGTGACAGATATACAACGTCATCGGAATGATATAAATATACTGACTCATGCCATCAACAACGCCAAAGAGTGTATATTTGCCGCTCGGGAAGACGGAAGCATCATCTTTGCGAACAGGCAATTTAAGCAGAATCATCAAGTTCCGGAAAATCAGGATCTTGGTAAGTTAAAAGTATACGATCTAGTAGGCGACTTGCATTCACTGGAAGCCTGGCAAAGGAGATACAAACAGGTCAAGCCAGGTGAAAGTGCAGACTTTATTGCTTATCATCCTCAGAAAAATAACAAAGAAGTATTGGCATCGCAAGGTACGCTCTACCATGTGACAAGCGATGAAGGAGAAAGTAGTTACTGGTCGTTCACCCATGACATCACAGAACGCTTGCGGTATGAATCGCAAATCAAAAGGATGAATCGTATCATGGATACAATCATAGAGCATCTTCCTGCAGGCATCGTTGTGAAAGATATCAATAATGATTTTCGGTATATCTACCGGAACCGGGAATCTTACAACCGTGAAATACAAGTGGAAAATGCCATCGGAATGAATGATTTCGACTTCTATCCTCGAGAAATAGCAGAAGAAAAACGCATGGAGGACAAAGAAATTGTCAACACTAAAAAGGGGAAACACTTTATTTTGGAAGTGAGAGATAAAAACAGCAAGCAGCTGATTCTCGACAAGCAAAAGATCATGGTGGAAAGTGAGGACTTTTCGCCTATCATCATCAGTATCGAATGGGATATAACCCAATTAGAACTAATGAAACGGGAACTGTTGGCCTCTAAGGAAAAAGCGGAGACCTCGGACAACCTCAAGTCTGCTTTCCTCGCAAACATGAGTCATGAGATACGTACCCCGCTCAATGCCATTGTCGGTTTCTCACGCATCATTGCCGAAAGCGAGGATGCCGAGGAGAGAAAAGCATATTACGAAATAGTAGATGCCAATAATGAACGCTTATTGACACTAATCAACGAGATACTCGATCTGTCAAAAATTGAGTCAGGCATAGTCGAGTTTACTTACACCCCTGTACGGTTAGAAGGACTGTGTAAAGAGATTTACGAAGCACATACTTTCCGCACTCCTCCAGGTGTCGATCTTATTTTTGAACCTTCCGACGGATCAATCATTATTGAATCAGATAAGAACCGTATATTCCAGGTATTTTCCAATCTGATAGGGAATGCTTTCAAATTTACAGAAAAGGGAAGTGTCAGTTATGGATACCACAAAAACGGCAACCGAATCCTTTTCCATGTCACTGACACCGGAACAGGCATTGCTCCGGATAAAGTCGGAAAGGTCTTCGAACGTTTCATGAAATTGAATAATACGGCACAAGGTACCGGCCTGGGATTATCTATCTGCAAAACTATTTTAGAGCGATTGGGGGGAGACATTACCGTTTCATCTATTTTGGGTAAAGGGACAACCTTTTCTTTTTGGTTACCGGATACATCTTCTCATCCTGAGACTCTCATTCAGAAGGTCACAAACGATACTTCTTATCAGTCAAACATAGAGTCTAAAAAGGAGAATATAAATCCATCCGATGTCATTCCCCAGCCAGCTTCAGCTAACAAAAAGAAACAAAAATCAACCATTCTTATTGCAGAAGATACAGATAGCAATTATGATTTACTGAATGCCATACTTGGAAAAACATACGATCTGGTACGTGCGCGTGATGGTATAGAAGCAGTAACCCTTTTTAACGAAGTAAAACCGGATCTTATATTGATGGATATCAAGATGCCTAATCTTGACGGATTGGAAGCCACGAAAATTATTCGTGAACTTTCTACAGACGTACCGATTATAGCGCAAAGTGCGTATGCATATGAATATGACAGGAATGCCGCAGTAAATGCAGGTTGCACGGATTTCATTCCGAAACCGATTGCACAAGATAAACTAAAAGTAATAATAAAAAAGCATTTAGGAATCTAAATCGTAATTCTCTATTCACATATTCGAAACAGACATTAGTTTATAAATAACTTATTGCATTTACTGTTGAACTGAAAAGATAACACATTAGAACAATTATGGGAAGAAAAGCCGTATCAAAACTTTTTTATTACTTATCAATCTTGTTAACAGGGCTTTTGTCAATCATCACATTGGCAGGAGCCTTATCCTCGTTTGTATCTCCAACACAATGTATCATACTGGCCTTTATCGGATTGGCAATGCCGGTATTGCTACTGCTGAACGCAGGGTTGATAATCTATTGGTGTATGCGCTGTCGTATTTGGCTACTTCTTCCGTTTATTGCAATCCTTGGCAATTGGGGATATATGAGCCGAGTCCTCCGATTTTCTAATCCCAATGTATCAAAAAGCACACTCATAGTAAGCACTTATAATGTAGATGGCTTCAACAGAGACCTGACCGGATATACTTGCAAAGAAATAGCCCGGTACATGAAGAATGAGCAGGTGGACATCCTATGCATACAAGAATTTGCTGCGGTCAAAGAGTTTAGCATTGATAGTATAAAAGCTGCTTTTTCCGCATGGCATTATGTTGCCATCCCCCAACCGACCGATGGAAAGGCTATTCTCCAAGTTGCCGTATTCAGCAAGTATCCTATTTTACACACTCATTTGGTAACTTATCCGGATAGCAAGAATTGTAGCATGTGGTGCGATCTTGACATCAATGGGCAAAATATACGTATCTTTAATAACCACTTACAAACGACTGAAGTGAGCAGCAATAAAGTTCGTTTGGAAAAGGAACTCCATACAGAAAATATCACTGGTACCGAATATGCAACGTTACAACTAGCAAAAGGGTTAAAAGAGAATTTCATAAAACGTGCCACGCAAGCCGAGCATATGCAAAAACTTATAGCAGCATCCCCCTACCCCACACTGGTATGTGGTGACTTCAACTCTTTACCCTCTTCATATACATACCACATCATGAAAGGCACTAAACTTTCGGATGGCTTCCTATCCGCTGGTCATGGGTATATGTATACTTTTCGTTATTTCAAAAAATTATTGAGGATTGATTATATCTTTCACTCGAAAGAGTTCAAGGTAGAAGATTACGTCTCTCCGTATTTGGACTACAGTGATCATAAACCGGTAATGATGAAGGTAGAACTGACTGCTGACATTCATTAATCCATCTATAAACTTAATTCCAATAAATCGATATTAGATGATATCGTTACTTACAGAAACTCCACAAAATAAAAACCGCCCCAACAGCTGGGACGGTTTTTATATTTATCCATAAAGAGTTAGCTACTCTACTTCTTCAAGGGAATTTGGCACTGCCTCAAATTGACCTTTTCCGGTAACTATATATTTCATAGTATATACACCGGCACCTTCAGCTTTGTGTACATCAAATGTCACTGTATAATAGACATCTACATCAGCAACAAGGTCGGCATCAGGATAAGTCGCTTCAAGGGCACTCGTAAAGGCTCCTTCAGCAATATGTTTCTTAACCTCGGCAACCATTTCTTCATCTGACATATCGGGATAATAAGGCTTCAGGTAATTAGGAGACATTTCTACATTACCATAATAAGAAGAACATCCAAAATAGAATTCAGCAGTACCATAACTATCAACCCAAACTCTATCTGTCTTATTTTCTTTTACCCATTCAACAACATGTTTCAAGAAAGCTTTAGAATCAGCATCGCCTTTGGTAAGACGAATCGTGACACTCGGATCAAATTTCCACTTTTCACCATCAAACACAAATTGGTCTGTTACAGTAACAATATTTGTATTCTTCGTCCACACTCCATTAGTCAATACATATTCTACAGCGGATGTGGTCGTACCTGTACTTGTATTATAGAAATAAACAGCTGCTTTGGCATCCCCTTCATGCGCATATGGGAATTTTAGTCCCATAAATTGCGGCAAATAATTATCAGGATTATAAGAAGAAGAGAAGCTGTTGGTAGAAATACCCATTTGCTCATAATCGGAAGGATTAACTACTGCAATATCGTCAGCAATGTTCCAATCACTTCCATCAAATTGATAGATCGCATACATCTTCTCAGTAAGAGAAGCACGAGTGGCATATTTAGCACGATTAGCAGGAGTTGAAGCCACAACTGAAGTTGCAATTGTGTAAAAATTCTTATTAAAAGCACCAATAGTATAGCCCGTTACAATTACCTCTTGCCCTTCGAGACTTTCATCAATAAGTCCTGTCTGAGGATAAGAAATAGCTCCTTGCAAATCAGTACCATCAATTTTAATATTATAGATCTTATTGCCAGAACCAGATGTACCTATAATCAATTCTCCTTTATAAGTAACATACCGTACACACAGTGCAGAAGCATAAGCTGTCACATCTTCACCTAACATTTCAAAAGGTTTTGGATAAGTGACAGATACATCTTCTTTATTTATTTTAGTGACAGTAGCAGTTTCTTTAAACTGATTCAAACCATTATATACTGAAATATCACCCGATACGGACACGATATCTCCGATTTTATTCGAAGGTGCGGCTTTCTGGAATACGAGAATGGAACCAGTACCATCATTCATAAGGAAACCTTGTCCATAAGTAGCCACAACCTGACCACGAACATTATATTTTCCAACAGGTGCCAAAGCAACTTCACCGATAGATTTTGTTGTTGGAGTGGTTCCGGCAGCAGCTATGTTAACAACCATCGTGTTCACTAAATTTCTGCTGACATTACTTCCGATCAGATAACCATTAACCGTTACTTTCTGTCCTACCAATTCAGGATCTACAATACCTGCAACCGGATATGAGAATGTACCGATTGCACTAGCCGCGCCTTCGATTTCTGTAATGTTATAATAATTACCGTCAAGGATTAATTTACCTGTATAGCTGGCAGCCTTTAAAGTCGGTGTATTAAGATATGTATCCAAAGCAGCACCATCCATTGATTCAAAAGCAGGATATTCAAAACTTTCAGCAACTTCCAGTTTTGTAACCTCAGGAGCCGGAGTATTTGAGAATTGTTTTAATCCAGAATACTTGCTAGTCGTACCTTTTACTTCTACAACATCACCTAGAGAGACATTGGGCATATCATACTGATACACTAATATTGAACCGGTACCGTCACCAAGTAAAAAGCCTCTTGAATAAGTAGCAAGTACACTTCCTTTAGCTGTATATTCTCCGTCAGCCCCACTAATTATATCAACTATTTTAGTATAGGGATCCACTTCACCACCATCACCGGAAGGTTCATTGGAAGAGAAGTTGTACTCTACTCTGACGTAATCTCCTGCCTGAGCGTCAGGCTGAGTATTCTTCAAAATACGCGGAACAAAAGTAGAGGCTGGCTTAGCCGGTGTGAAATAAGAATATGACTTATCATCCCATGCCATACTATAATCGGCATCCTTTAATTTATAAGCTTCTGCACCTTCCACTTGGGCAAGATATGCCGGAGCATCTATTAACTTGTCATAAGTCAACTTGACTGCCGAACCTTTATCACCTGTATACCATTTTTCTGCAATGAAGTTTGGAAAGAACTTTTCTGAACTGGCTAGTTCAGTCATATAATTCTTAGTTTTTACATTGGCTAATGCAGTAGTTATACCAGGAAATTCTGTCTCCAACGTTTTAGCTAATGATTTATTTGCTTTATTGTCTGCAATGGCTGTATAATCCGCTTTTGTCAGAGTATATTCAACCTTCTTTACATCTGTTATCTGACTTGCATCATCCAACCCTTCAAAATTATCCTTGTTATAGTCACAAGCCACAAACAATAAGGATGTTGTTAAGGCTACAAATAAAAATTTCTTTTTCATAATCTCTATTTACTAAGTTAAGTTAGAAATTAATTTTTAATCTGACACTAAAGGTACGTCCAAATCCATAAAACACACCATAAGCAGTCTGCCAGTCGTGTTTATCTCCGTCCGTTGCTTCAGCAATGTATTCCTGATTGAAAATATTATTGATATTTCCATAGAGTACGGCACCTACTCCTCCCACTTTGAAGCTATAACTTGCATTCAAATCAAAATAGCTATAAGTCGGTATACGCCATGGCGTCTCAAAAACCTTCGTACCATCAAGTGCAATATCACTTGAGCTTAAAGACCAATCTGCATAATTACGTGCAGCAAGTGTCCAATCAAGCCCCATACGCAATCCTTTGGTTATTTCTACATTAGCCCCTAAATAAGCTGTTAATTGAGCCGATCCGCCTTCTTTTACATCTTTCAACTTCAATTTCATTGTAGAAGGATTCAAACCATTTTTATAAGCATCAACCGTTACAGGCTGATCTTTACCGTCAGCATCTTTTATTGTTGTACTGGCTATAAATTGTCCATCTACAGTAAACTGGCCTTCCGCATCATTAGCCCAATACCAGTTACCATATGAGAACATACCATTTATGCTAAGCCAACGAAGAGGTTGTGCCGTAAAATCCAATTCTATACCTTGGTGGATAGAGTTAACACCTTGCATATTAATGACTGCCCGGGCATTGGATACATTCTTTGAAGGATCGTATTCTTCATTTATATTACCGTCATAAAAAGAAATATCGGTAGATTTTGCCATAGTCTTATCCATCCATTTAGTATGATAGATATTCAAATTTGCACTAAAATACTTCGAACGGAAGCCATAACCTAATTCTGCTGAGAATATCTTCTCATTTACAGCATCCGGATTCAAGGCATTACTGGTTTCTTTATTCAAAAACACGCCGCTTGAGAAGAAGGGGGCACGGCTTATAAAACCAATGTTACCATATACATTATGTTGTTCAGTTAAATTATAGTTTAAACCGCCCTTAGCAGTCCAGCCCATAAAATTGACAACATCTGATTTTGCATGGGCAGCATCATAATAGAAACGGTCATACCGCCAATATCCATTATTAGAAATAGAACCGGCAACAAATGCGCTCAGTTTATCTAAATTATATTCTCCCTGTGCAAAGATGCCTTCCGATACGACATAACCGTCATAGTCACGATATACTACATCACCCACTCCTAATTTCTGATTAACATAAGCACTTCCGGCAGCTGCAGCGGAATTATTTTCTACAGAAACATTTTTACGTGAACTTGAATCAACATAATACTTACCGCCATATAAATCCACTAACTCATTCGTATGTGTACCTTTATAATATCTGAAATCAATACCACCATAAAAATCAAAATTCTCACCAAACTTAGTAGTATAAGTAGAAAGCAAACCGTACCAATTATGATAATTCTTAGACTGAGACATGGCCATAACAGAACCAATTTCGCTATTAGCATTCAAATCATAAATCTGATCATAGGCATATGTTCCGTCTACATTGCGGAAAGTCATATTAAGGACACCACGGTTACTTCCGTACCAATTGTTACGATCGGCTGTGGTCGATCCTTGTCCTGCGTATCCATAGCCACGACCAATAGAAGCATACAACGCTGTACTCAAGCTGGATTTTTGGTTTATCTGCCACAAGTGATTCAATGACAATTGAGGCTTATTATAAACATTATATGCAGAAACCTTACGTTGCCCGTCTATACCAAAACCATAGGAAGGATTATATTTATAAGGACTTTTACCATTCATATAATTTTTAGCAATTTTCTGCCAGCCTTCAATAGAAAGCCCATCTTTGCTGTTGCGCTGATTGTGCCACTGTGGCGCGCCAAAGCCGGTAAAGGATAACTGATGGTTTTCATTAAATCGTTTCGTAACATTAATAAACCAGTTGTAACCTTCATATTCAGTTCCTTGAACATAACCGTTACCCCAAGTTTTTCCTCCCATCAATGTCAAAGCCCATCCTGATTTGCTTAATCCGGTTGAAACATTTACCAGAATTTTATTCATGCCATCATTTCCCAATGCATATGAAACTGATCCTCCTTTATTAACATCAACAGTCTTAGTTATAACGTTGATAGAACCACCAACAGAAGGAGCGGCTACTTTTGAAGCTCCCAATCCACGCTGTACCTGCATAGAACGAGTCACATCAGAAAGACCTGCCCAGTTACTCCAATAAACGCCTCCCCATTCCATATCATTCATAGGAACACCATTTATCATCATTGCAACATTTTCTGTCTTAAAACCACGTACGATTACTTTAGAATCACCATAACCACCTCCCTGCTTTGTAGCATAAATACCCGGAGTAGATTTCAATATTTCCGGAAATTCCTGTGTTCCTAATTTTTCCTCGATAAACGTAGGACTAATGGTTGAAACTGCTACCGGAGTCTTACGAGCCACTGCTACTGATGAAGTAATGGTAACGTCCCCTAATGCAACTGCATCCGGTTCTAATCTTATTACTCCTAAATCAACCGTTCCTGCCACATTGATTTTCTTCTTAAATTCTTTATATCCAAGATACTTAATATTCAAGGTTTCATTGCGACCAATCTTTTGGCTGAATTTTCCATCCAAATCGGTAACACTACCTTGTGATGTACCGGCAACGGTTACGGCTGCTCCAATCAATGGTTCACCGTTTTCTGCATCCACAACTTGACCTTTCACTGTTACCTGGGCAATAGCCGTAGCGGCAGAGCATACCGTCAGTACTGCAACCAGCAGGAAATGAATTAGATGTCTTCTCATAATTCTCTTTGTTAGTTAATAGAACTTGTTAATTAATAAATTGTAAATAAACGTTTTGGAGTACAAAGATAATTAATATTCTTTATATATACATTACAAAGATGCTACAATTTTTTAAGAGAGATAAACATATTATAGCTCTATGAAACAAAAAAGCCCCGCAATTAATTTGCGGGGCTTACACATTGTTAAGTATTAGTCAGCTATCAGCTTTCTATATCTCACGCGCTTAGGCTCTTCGTTGCCAAGCCGTTTCAATTTATTCTCTTCGTATTCCGAGTAAGAACCTTCAAAATAGAACACGTT
>OODP01000489.1_pt1 | contig 35237 bp, 34 predicted proteins | sample 1671011 | NCBI WGS metagenome assembly OODP01 (sample SAMN06348113, study PRJEB24527) | human gut metagenome | biome: human gut; feature: ankylosing spondylitis patient; material: feces | host: Homo sapiens | place: China | collected 2015-10
TGTAGCTAGCGTTCATCCTGAGCCAGGATCAAACTCTTCATTGTAAAAGTATTGTGACTGCGCAAATTAATAATTAAAAATTAATAATTAAAACGCGACAGTGTTTTGCTCTGTTCAGGACGCTCGGTTTATTAAAAGTCTTCAAATTACCTATATAGATAAGTTACTTGACGGTTCTTTTTTTATACCCAAGATTACTTCAAATTAATGCAGTAACCTTGCTCTTGTACTACTTGTATTGTTTATGTAAATTCTTCAAAGATCGCTTCTTTTTTAAACTGCTTTTCTTTTCAGAAAGCGGATGCAAAGGTAAGAACTTTTAAGTATATCTTCCAAATATTTTCGGAAGTTTTTTTTCTTTTTTCTTTTTCTCGTCGTCTCTCTTATCGAAAGGGAGGTAAAAGAAGAAGAAAACGTTCTTAGCACCGTTTCTGTCAGCAAGTCAATTCTTAAATTGCTTTTCTACAAAAGCGGGTGCAAAGGTAAGAACTTTATCAGATAACTTCCAAATGTTTCGGAAGTTTTTTTTTCAAATTTCTTTTCAGCAGCGTTATTCTTGGTTAGAATAAGCGCAAAAGAAGAGAAATTTGCTGGAGTTCAGTATCCGTTTCTGTCAGAATGTCAATTTCAAGGCTTTCCGTCTCTTGGAAAGCGGGTGCAAAAGTAGCGGATATATCCATTCACTCCAAATATATCTATCATTTTTTCACAGGTTTTTTGAAACTAATTTGTAACTCGTTGATTGATAAGGATGTTGTAGAACATATTTTTGAAAGGAAGTGTGGGCGGACACGGAAGGACACACATTATATATATACGTGTGCGCGCGAAAGGAGAATTGAGATAGCAGGGTTATAGATAGCCAGGATTCTGAGGCGGGGGATCTTGCAAAATAGTAGAAGCATGGAAGCAAGGACACTCTTTTATCCATTCTTCCGGTTCTATTTCACCATTATGGTTCAGGTCGGGGCTAAGATCGCGATGGCCCACTACCCTACTGCCGGGATAATCTTTTAATAATAGCATGACCAATACACGGAGGGAATGTTTCTGGAAATCGGTTCTCGTATCGGAAGCACGGCCGTTCGTATCCAACCCGCCTTCATAACATATACCTATTGAGTGCGCATTGTAGCCTTTCGCATGTGCACCGGGCGTTTTTACCGGACGAAGACTTTTGATATCCCCGTTCTTCCTTATATAATAATGATAACCTGCGCCGGAGAAGCCCCGGCACAGGTGGTCTGTGGTTAAATCATATTCCGTATAACAACGGTCAGCGCGGGTGGCGCTGCAATGAATCACGATTAAATCAATTTTTCTCATAGATAAAAGATTATGCAGTCATCGCATGCGCACTCAGCGCACCCAATAGAGCAGAAGCTACAGCAATTACAATTTTCAAAATCTTGTCCCAAGTCGTTTTCTTCATAAGAGAGTTTTTTTAGTGATTAGCGATTAGTGATAAATGATAAGCAGGCTGCGCAGCCTTTAATTTTTAATTCTTTAATTTCCAAAGCCTCCGGCTTTGGATCCTATCCCAGCGGATCATCTTCAATCCCGCCGTCGCCGCCGGAATCACCACCGCCGGAGTTGCCACCGGAAGAACTGCCATCCTTATCTTCCGGTTTTTCCAATGCGAATGTTACATTTGCAGGGCTTCTGGTTACGGCATGGCTGTTATTTACCAACTTCAGCTCCTTGTCCGGAACAAAACGGATATTCACCCGTTTGATATTCTTCACGGTACACTCTGCCGAAGTAGCTACTCCCGGACAGCAAAATGTCATATGAAACGTACCAAACAGGTTTAACTTCACCTTGTTCCCATTAGCCAGATTTTCCTGAACCTCCTCTACGAGAGCTTCAATCACATGTTTCACATCTCCTTTCGTCATCGCACAACTTTTCTGTATGGCGGCGGCAAGGGTATCCACATCCACAGTCTTGCACGTACCGGGTTTCTGACGGAGATAGAAAAATTGGGGAGACGCCGAATCAGTCACGATTTTTCTGCGCATATAGCGCTCTACGGTTACATCCATAAGTAAAACAAATTAAGTTAAGGTTTAAGTTATTATTACTCTTTCAAGTATGATACAAAGATACAACATCAGAGGGCGGAAGTCAAGCTTATTACTAAATATTTCTAAACAAATAATGACCGTTTTCAACCGATTCGAACTATATCACTTCGCATGCTTCATCAGCCATTCATCAGGCGGGATATAATCCCCCATTTTTGTCAGACTGGGGTTATGTCCGAAATAAACATCACCCGTTTCACCATTCCTATGTTTCGCAACGATCACCACACCAAGCCCGTCAGAAGGATATTTACTCTTATGTTCCGTTTTCAAACCATGCAGGGCAGGACGATATAGCAACATTACCATATCCGCATCCTGCTCGATGGCACCACTCTCGCGCAGGTCGCTCAAAAGAGACCGGCAATCGGGACGCCCTTCACTCATACGGTTCAACTGACTGAGCAACAATACCGGTACATCCAGTTCCTTAGCCATTAGTTTGGCCTTACGGGTAGCTTGCGCCACTTCCTGCTCACGATTGCGATTATTCTGATCAGACTTCATATCACAAAGTTGCAGGTAATCCACGATGACCATATCGCATCCTCCCTTACTTTTCAGCATACGAGCCACCGAGCGTACATGATCCATACTGATCACCGGACTATCTTCCACCCGGATGGGAAGCTGGGAAAGCTGGCAGGAAGCCTCACGCACCTGGCGCAATTCGCTTGTGCCGAGTTGTCCTCTGCGCAAGTGTGAAGCATCTACATCTTCGGCGGCAGCAACCAACCAACGGTCTCCCAAACGCTCTCCCTGCATTTCCAGACTGAAAACCACTACCGAATGTCCCGCTGTTGCCGCTGCCCTAGCCAGATGCAATGCAAAGGCCGTTTTTCCTGCTGCCGGGCGGGCAGCAATGACATCCAGATCTCCCCGCTGCCACCCCGCCGTCAACTTGTCCAGATCTGTAAAACCGGTAGGGATACCGGTAATACCATTCCGGCTCCCTTCCACGCGTGCTTCTACCTGTGCCAGAGTATCTTCCATCAACTGGCCCATTGTGCGGAGATGGTCGGCAGTTCCCATCTCTCCTTCAAGGTGGTCGAGCAAATCGTGTATGCCTGCCAGCACATCTGCTATATCCACGGACTCGTCGGAAGCCGCAGCCAGTAGTTTGTACGAACCCAGAATCACTTCACGGCGGACATACATCTCACGCAGTATGCACGCATGATATTCCAGATGTGCCCCCGATGCTACGCGTGAAGCAAGCCGCACCAACGTATAAGGACCGCCCACCTTCTCCAGATTACCACACGAAGCCAGTTCATTCTTCACCGTAAGTATATCAATCTGTTTCCCGGCACGAAACATGGCCTGAATGACAGCAAAAATCATCCGGTTCTGCTCGTTGTAGAATATTTCGGGACGCAACTTATCAGCAACCAGGGAGATAGCTTCACTCTCCACCAAGCAGGCGCCGAGCACAGCTTCTTCCAGCTCGGCATCCTGCGGATTCAAAATTCCTTTTTCTTTCATCCGATTTTTCAATTATCTATCGCTCACATTCAGTTATCATATTCATCCTGAAACAACTTGTCTGCCAGATACTTCGCCGCCTGCCTGCAAAACTTCGTATCGCGCAGATGAAAGAAATACTCGTCAATATGTTCCAAAGCCTGTTTCCGTTCGTTCTGCGATAATTTCTTCCACTCCCTGAGGGCGCTTTCCCGATTCTGCCGGGCCATACGGGTGGTTTCATGATATTCATTCCAGAACTGGCCGAAGCTTTCTTCCACGGCAGAATCACCTTTTTTTCCGGTCTGACTTTTACCTGTCCACACGTCGTAGCCCGGTATGCGGATATGACTGGCACAGTCACCTTTCACTTGTTCAATGTTACCCTCGGCAACGAGTCTCATGAAGTAGCGCCGGGTTCGCCCAAGGCTCCATCCTAAAATTTCCGCCCAATGGCTATAGGAAATAACTGACTCTCCACGTGCACAAACCACATTCGTATTCACACGCCTCACTACTGCTTCTGCATAATTGACATATGTCAGTATCCTCAAAAAGGCTTCCATATCTCCACTTGCTTCATGGTGTTCGTCAAATGCTTTCAAAAGTAAAGCTCGTGGTATCATAACATAACCTGTTGTTCCTAAATTTCTATCCATTTTTTATCATTGTTTTTGTTAGCGAGCACAAAAGTATGACAAGAAATCTATTTTCCGCCTCCCACTTGTTTCGGTTGGTTGCAATCATCCGATACAGGTTCGTATTAGTCTAATAAATAGATACGCGGACGACGCGGATAAGGCGGACAAACACGGACTTTAATTTATCAATCAATAGTATAGCGCAGCTTTTAAATCCGTGTTCGTCCGCCTTATCCGCGTCGTCCGCGTACCCATTTAATTCATAATCCATCTGAAATTAATATATTCGGACAAAAAACTGCAAACTGATTTTGAGCAGGTTTGCGGTTGATATAGTAGACTGATTATTAGACACCTACCCATTCCGGCAAACAGACATCCGTACTATCAACCGTACATGAATAAATAATATAAGAAACTAAAAGAAGGATATATTAAAATATATCCTTCGCATTTCCGGAGATTGAGACCAGTCTCCTTCTCAACTAAACGGCTGCTTTTCGAGTTCCTCCTTCGCCTGATTGGGAACGCCCAGATGCCGGATCACTATCGCAATCTGTAGTGGGGTCAGTGTGGTGACCTTATCAGTGTACTCCGCCTCCAGCAAGTCTGCATATAGTTGCGGTATCCCCTTAATATGTTTTCGGAACGAACGGATGGACGAACTGTTGTACTCACACGGATAATACGCCTGTGCCACTTCGGACAGAGGATGGCAGCCTTGAAGCAGCCAGTCAAAATTTCTTTCTTTCATTATAATTTAAAAATTAATTAGTACGGACTATGCATCCGTCTTTTAAAAATATCGGGCGCAAAATTACAAAGAAATAAAAAGTCAAAAAATACGATACTCACAAGTTGAGTATCACCTTCCCCGTTCTTTCTTAAAATAAGAAATCACTGTAGCCGGACTGACAAAGCGGCGGTTCGGAATATGCAAACAACTTTCAAACAAATAGCGAGAACAGATGACATAACAAAAATAAGTATAATTGAGGTGCTGAATATGCATACGGTGCTGAATACGATCGTAAACACGGGAAGCATACATAAAGAATTCTTTCACTTCTGTACGTGAAACAATGCGATGCCGGCGACGTTGTTTTCTGACACGTTCCATCATGGCCAACACGTATTCTATTTGTCTGATATTCTCTGCATTATTATGCATACTGCACAATAAATTTTCCATCCGTTCCTGTTGGCGGGCATAGCGTTGTTTGGTACGTTCAAGCCGTTCTTCCAATAGTTTTTTTGTCATTAAATTCATACTTTTCTTTTTATTAGTTATTAATTTGTATTTTAAAACACAGAAGACGCAGAGAGTGCAAATGAATACAATTTATCCTGTATTCATCTATACTTCTGCGTCTTCCGCACCCTGATTTACATCAGGCAGTTCAATCACCGCTGAAACGGAATATTATTCTATTTTTTCCTGTACGCAACGGGTGGTGTGGGCGTCATAGTCTTCCATACCTACTACTGCTGGCGCTTTGTTTCCTTTTCTACTATCGGCCTCAAAAATCTCCTTATGTCCCATAGCTGTAATATACCCTACCGTTCCTACATAATTCAACTGGTTAATAAGAGGAGGATACCCCGTATACCGCAAGTAAAATTTAGAATCCGTATCATCATATTTCAAAAGTAACCCACCATCATTCTGTGTATTTACAGAAACTTTATTAGGATTACGTTTTGCCAAGACAGTAAGTTCACTTTGCTGAGGTATACGCCAACCTGCCGGACATGGATCATGAATCGTTTTAGTAACGCCCCATACCGGACGAGGATTAGATTCATTACACCAATGATTCCAACTACTCACATTTGAATTCCCAGCAATAGAAACCGGATTCCGGTAAGCAGTTTGCAATGAAACCGCCCCACTTCCCAAGGATTTGGGAACAATCGCATGAAAACCATCCGGTTTATACCTGTTCATAATATGCTTTGGGGGTGCATCCTCACTAAGTATAAACTTATAAACTTCGACTAACTTCTGCGTCGTGTAGCTACTTGGGAATGGGTCTTTACGCCCTTTCTGAAAGTGAAAGCCATTGTTACGGGACATTGTAAGAATATCTTTCGGAATAGCATTGAACGCTCCTTCATAAGCGCCCAGATTCCGATCCATCATAATAGCGGCAATAGTACCGTCAGAAGAACTGACCGGTACCAGTTTCAGTTTCCGCTTCGTCTCCGGTGTCAGCACCGTTTCGGTTCCCGAGGCATCGGGATGATAATCCGTCACCCACACATGCCAGCTCCAAAGGATATTTCCCGTACCATTTTCCCCGTCGTAAGCGGCAATCACACCACTTCCGCCGGATGTATTGGCTGCTGCGCGACAGTAAATAAGACACTGCCCCACTCCATTGGCGGGAACCAGTGTTATGGATGAACCATCTGTACGCTTTATATCCACAATGTTGGTATGGTCGTCGTCACTGTTGGCAATGCCCATCACAGGATCGCCCACATCACCGTTTTCCTTAGTCTGCCAAAGTAATTTCACGGATTTTATCCCGGAACTACTGCACCACTCCACCAGCTTGTCATTCGTTACAGAGTTCCCACCCTGCTGAAACGAAAACGGATCGAAGCAGAACGCAGCACCCGGTGTAACCATGAAGCAATTGGCAGTGGGGATAAGATTATTGTTATTTTGGGAGGCCGGTATAGGGTCGATATACGTTACGCGTCCGTCATTTGCAGGAATACCTGTATGATTGAAATTCACGGTATAATTGTAATTGGTGTTACCAAAAACATTGAAATCCGATGCTTCCCTGCCACCCAGATAAACACGATAGTCCAATTTCTTCTTCATATCTGTTTTGTTCACTGCCACAAAATTCACAAAAGCACTTCCCTGGGGTGCATTGGCTTTCGTGCGTAATATCTCCGAAGTAGCAGCAGCAGAATTGCCACGCGCATTGGCAGGAATCCAGCAAGAATAAGTGCCACTGTTGCCCACCGAAGGAACTTCAATCGTAGTGAATTGCTGGATAAGAGACGGATAAGTACCGTCGTTTTCATCCGGTGCATCTACCACGGTATATCCCAAAGGCACGCTCTGAATCAAAATCTGCTTCATATCAAAATCACTGACGGTATAGGTCCATTTCACTGTGAGACGGGTTGCCAGACGTTTCAGTCGGAGGCGGACGTCATAAGCTCCGTCAATACTCTGGATGATGTACTTGCCTGATTCCTGTACCACTTTCACATGTTTCAGGTGAAGTACATAAGGCATCTTGTTCATGCCGGTCTGGTCCGTCGGGTCTATCCGGCTAATCACTGTCGAGTCAGCGGTTATATTTTCCTGCACTTTCTGTAAGGTTCTGGTTCCCAATTCAGTTTTAACTGTTTTACCGTCTCCGCGTGCCACAATCACCAGTTGGCAGTCGTCACTTACCTGCAGTGTTACATCCAGGGCTGTGCCGATGGTGGCTTGCGCAAAAGTCGTACCTGCCAAGTATGTACCTGCGGAGTTGTACTGCCTGATCTCCAGGTTATATAAGGCATCCGGAGTGAGTTCGGTAACATCACGGGTTAATACTTGGGGGCACAGGCTCGCGCTGAAGGCGGTTATACCGCCTTCAGCGCGAGCCCGAGGCGAGCCCGAGGCGAGCCCGAGGCGAGCCCGAGGCGAGCCCGAGGCTATTTCATATCCGTCGGTTTCGGGAGCGAAATCGAATGCCAGCGGCACCGTCACCAGTTTCTCATTATCCATCGGGATTTCTCCCTCGGTTATCTTATCCTCACATCCGGCCAGCCCACTCATAAGTGCAACCAGCCCTAAAAACATAGTAAAAATACTTCCAAATTTCATTCGTTTCATATTTATATCAATTTTATAAAATAGTTCATTATCTCCAAAACAGACGGTCTATTCACTATAAACAGACCATCCGTTTCACTGTTACAGATAGTCTGTTCTACATAAACAGACCATCTGTTTTTATTCTTCATTCCTGCATACAGCACAGGCGATCCGGAATATCGGAAAACAAACCGTCCCGCCTCATGCACTGCTGTGCACGGGGCGGGACGGAAAACAATATCTTATAATCTAACTACCTGAATTATCGGTTCACCAAAACAGGCTTTCCCACTATCTCTTCAAATTTTAACTTCCTTGCTTTCTCTGCAACTCAATTACAATCTCATCCGTCAGATAAGCCGAACTCATCAAATGCAAATCTCCTCTCCGTTGTGATAAATAAGTATACGTGTCACTCCCGTAGAAAACATCAAGCGCCTGTTCCTGAGAAAGGTTCAGGACAGAAATCAGCCGTTCTACGATAGACAGATATTTAGCTTGCAAAGCCGGGTTTGCATAAGGTGCCGGAGATTCTGACACTCCAGTCACTAACCGGACTTTCTCGACAAAATGCAAATGACGATTGATGATCTCCTGATTCACAATGCAAATTTGATTATTCGGTTCCTGATGTATAAGGCGCATTAATGCTTCTTCACGTGTATAGTCGCCCCTCAAATATAAATCAATGACACGTACCACCCGATCATCTGCAATGCCGCCTTCAATCAAATCATACTCCTGCCACAATGTGTGCCCGCTACGGCAGGCTGTCACAAAATCAAGCCAGGCAGCATCATACGCCTCGAAGTGCAAGCAGCGGTATCCGGTATCTGCCATCACCGCATCCATATCCAACTGATATACACTGAGCCAGGCTGCGGAATGATCGCGTATATCAGCTACACGCAATGCCCAACGTTCTGCCTGAGCACGAATATCAGTAACGTAAAATCCTACACCGAAATCAAGGTTCGGACGGCATACACCTGCCAACGGATTCTCTACCGGACAAACCGAACCATGGTATACGGTCAGCATCTCTCACCTCCTTCCGCCATCTGATTATAGGGTACATACCCCTCGGGCAACCACTGCGCATCACGGTAAAAAACATATTCCAACAAAGAATCGACAATATACGTTTCTCCTTGCGTATGCAAAGTGTCGTAATATGACTTCACATAATTCTCCAGCGCACCTGTCGCTTTCAATTTACGATAGACTTCCGAACCGCAACGCCCCAACCGGACAGCCGTACTTTCAACGCAAAAGATGATAAACTCAAGTAACTTATCTTCTTCTTTCATGCTCTATTAATGAACTGATTCTATCAACAGGTAAAAAATAAATGCTTTATAATACAGCAATCTCTTCAACTGTCAGACCGGTAATCTTAGAGATTAATTCACAATCCAAACCTTCTGCTTTCATTTTACGGGCATTAGCCAAACGCTCTTCTTCACGTCCTTCTTCGCGTCCTTCTTCACGTCCTGCCGCCCGACCTTCTGCTCGACCTTCTGCACGTTCAGTATAGATGTTATCACGGAGAATGACAATATTATCCAAATGCCGATAATAGGCTTTCAACTCATCTTTTGTCATCCTATCTATCTTCAGGTGTTCACGAACCTCCTCCAAACCGGGAGCGGTAGCGCTGTCGGGAATATCGCCTGTATTCAAATAATGAATCCATTCCTCTAACGGGCTTTTGGCAACCTGATTGAAATCATTCACCTTCAAAATATAATATTCAGGATAAAGCTGACTGACAGTATCGACACTGAAAGTCTGTTTCTGGAAAGGCGTCAGTTCCAGAATATCTCCTTCATGGATACCACGAAACTCCGTTTTACCATGATATACAATATCCTTTCCATTACCTAAAGAGAAATATACGATATTGACACTGTACACCTTACGCACCTTATCATATCCTTCGCCGCGATTGATATATTCCGTCACAAGTTTGGAAGTTCCGAACAACATACGCTGAAAATAAGCGTATTCATTATTATTCTGTACTTCAATCAGGATAAGTTCGCCTTTTGAATTTTCAGCAAGCATATCCACACGATTGTACTTATCAAACTCATCTTCCTGGTTGCTTTCGCTTTCCAGAAGTTTCTGAATCTTGATATTTTCTTTCAACAGGGTAGTCAGGAACCCTTCCAGTACCCCAAAATTGGCTTTATTGCGCAACAAGCGCTTCATAGCCCAATCGAAACGAATATAATTACCTGCCATCAGTTCGTCTCCTTTCTCTTGTTTTGTTTTCATGTCAACAAAGATAACAGGAAAATGTTGAATATCAAATGGCGAATAAATATTTATTTTAACTCCCTTTCCTCGTATATTAAATAGGATGAGACAAAGATACTTTCTCTACAATCCACTTCTCAATATTCCGCGTCTTGTTACTGAAATTGACACCAATCTTAAACAACTGCCGGCCGTCCTTCTCGAAAGGCTGTGCATAGCCTTTCTCGTTAATCTGCGCCATGGCCTCCTCGGCGGTGCCGTCCAGCTTGAATTCCATCACATAGATGAAACGGTCCGTCTGCAACACCAGGTCAATGCGCCCGTCCGAAGTGTGGCGCTCCGCATTGACGTAGAACCCCAACAGTTTGTAAATGATGAAAAGCACATTCTGATAGTGAAGTTCAAGATCGCTCACCAACTCGTAAGGGGTATCCGCAAAGAAACTGCGCAGACGCTTGAAGAAAGCGTCAACGTCTCCGGCACGCAACTCCATCACGAACTTCTGTATTTCGAAAGGAGCCTCCACTTTGTTGAAGCGGGTATAGAAAGGTACCAAAAACTTGATGAAACCCTCTTCTACCTCTCTATTCGGGAAGCCGAGACGATAAAGGCCGAACTCCTTGTCATAACCCTTTATGGTGAGATACCCACTCTGAAAAATCACAGGAATGGGGTCTTCGTCACCATAGATGCTATTCAGAACATCAGCGTCAGTCTGAACGTGCGCCATGCGTTCCAAATCATAATGATTACGCTTTAACAATTCCACAAGATAAGTAGGCGTACCCGTCTCAAACCAATAGTTACTGATCTCCTTATATTTGAAAGCATTCAGCAGACTGAAAGGATTATAGATACCTATGGAGTTATGCGTGAAATGATAACCGTCATAATTCTCTTTCAGGCGTGAGCAGAGGGCCTCATACGTCAGTTCCTGCGCTTCGGCAAATTCGTGAAGTTCCGCTTCCAGATTCTCATGGATTTCCCGCTCACTGACACCACAGATTTCAACGTATGCGTTCCGCATCGAAATGTCGTCCAGATTATTCAGGTCACTGAACACACTAATCTTACCAAACTTCGTAACTCCCGTCAGCAAAGCGAACTTGATGCAGCCGTCCAAAGTCTTCAACACCCCATAAAAGGGTTTCAGCATATTGCGAAACTCACGCTGCAAGGCTTCATTGCCGATGGCTTGCAGCATAGGTTTATCATACTCGTCCACAAGGATGACGACACGTTGGCCCGTCTGCTGACAAGCGCGCTCAATAATTCCCGCAAAACGCAATGAAAGGGAACGCTCGGACGGATTAGCACCGTAGAGTTCTTCCCATTTGGCCAGTGACTTCTCCAGGATGTTATTAAGACTTTCGGGAGTATCATACTTTTCAATATTGAGGTCAAGATGCAGGATAGGATATTCTATCCAGTCCTTTTCCAACTTTTCCATCGCCAACCCGGTGAACAGCTCCTTCTTCCCTTGGAAATAGGCTTCGAGGGTAGAAACCAGCAAACTCTTTCCGAAACGGCGCGGACGGCTCAGGAAATAATAACGTCCCGTCTTCACCATTTGATAAATCAAAGCCGTTTTATCTATATAGAAATAGTTATCTCTACGAAGACTTTCGAAATTCTGAATACCAATAGGATAAATCTTGCTGCTCATACACATTGCTTTTTACATTGTTTACGTACAGCAAAGATAGCAATTGTTTTCCGTTATTCCAGCATGTCAAAGAGCGAATGTATTCAAATTACTTTGAATTATTATTTATCGTTAATCAGCCTTTTCCTGCACGCAGCGAAGCGGGTGGGCGTCAGACTGGTGTTTATTCATGACACCATAAGTAGTCCCTGTATTAAACCAGCCCGCATACCCTCTATAAGCCGTATCATCTCCTTTAGTTCGAGTCCATATTGAGCATAAAGTTCCAATAAGTTCGAAAGTATCCATGTATCTGCCATATCCTGTAAACCGGAAATAAGAAGCATGTCCACCACTCAACTGCTGGAAATACAGCAGGTAACCACTATCAGCCACACGCGTATCAAAATTCTTCATATTCTTATTGGGAAAACCACCGCCATCTTGATACACAGCGGAAAGATCGGTTCGGGATGCCACTCTCCATCCGGCGGGGCATGGGTCCCAAACAGGCTTTACTGATCCATCCCAACCTGCAAATGATGAGTTGGAGACACTCGTCCAGGCAGGACCTTGTCCTCCTGATGCATAAAACACAAGTGGCTGCCGGCAGGATGTTTGTAAACTGATTGTTCCCGATTGTCCCCCGTTCACCACATACTTTATTCCATCCGCACCATAACGGTTCAGCATACCTTCGGGCGGAGTAGTCGAGTTTTTATTATCTATTTTACTAATATTTTTAGTTGTATAGTTACTTGGGAACGGATCTTTGCGCCCCCACTGATAATGAAAACCATTGGTCTTGGACATTTCGACAAAGGAAGTCGGAGCTTCATCTACATATCCCGCCATTGCTCCCAAGTTACGGTCCATCATCGGAAGTACACTTGCATTGTTCAGCGAAAAGAGCAGCTTCCGTTTATTAACCGGCTCCAAGACTTGTTCACCTCCACGGGTATCCGGCTTATAATCCGTCACCCAGACATGCCAGCTCCAGACAATGTTTCCCGTACCATTCGGACCGTCGTATGCAGCAATCACTCCGTTGCCTCCCGTGGTGTTGGCAGCTACACGGCAATAGATGCGGCATTGCCCTTTATCATTGGCGGGATTCCCACTGATGTCATTGTTATCTATACGTTTGATGTCTACAATATTGGTATGGTCATCATCACTATTGGCAATCCCCATTACAGGATCACCCACATCACCATTTTCACGGGTTTGCCAAAGCAGCTTTACTGATTTGATACCTGTACTGGCGGTGCCATACCAGCCTGTCATTTGTGAATTAGTGATCTCTGTTCCGTTTTGCTGGAATGCAAAAGGGTCGAAGCAGAATGAACCGCCCGGTTCTACCATAAAACAATTGGCGGTAGGCACCAGGTTATCATTATTTTCCGAAGCCGGAATAGGGTCGATATACGTCACACGATTATCACCTGTAGGGATGCCGACATGCGCAAAGTTCACGGTATAAGAGTAATCTTTGTTGCGATACATATTGAAATCCGTAGAAGGGCCGGAACCGATATAAACACGGTAGTCGAGCTTCTTCTTTCCATCAGTTGTATTCACGGCTACGAAATTGAAAAAGGTACTGCCTACAGGGGCATTCGCTTTCGTGCGCTGCGTTTCCGTGGTAGCGGCAGCACTTTCGCCACGCACATTGGCGGGTACCCAGCAGGAATAAGAACCATGTGCGGCATTGGCATCCGCAACAGGTATTTCAAGCGTGGTGAACTGCGAAACGATGGAGGGATAGGTGCCGTCAGTCTCCGGCTTATCCACGATGGTATAGTTCAACGGTACACTTTGAATCAGGAGTTGTTTCAATTTATAATCTGTAACACTATAATCCCACGTTACAGTCAGACGCGTAGCCAGACGTTTCAGCATCAGGCGCATGTCGTAGCTACCGTCCGGACTCTGAATGATAGCTTTACCATTGACAACGGCTACCTTTACATGCTTCAAATGAAGCACGTAAGGCATAGCGTTCATGCTCCCCGCAGCCGAGGGGTCAATCGCATTTATCACGGAAGAATTTACTATCATACTTTGTACTTGTTCTAATGTTTTTGTTCCTAAAGCTGCCACTGCAGGACCGTTGCCACGGGCTACCAATACCAACTGGCAGTCATCAGACGCCTGTAAAGTGACGTCCAGACTTGTGCCGATATTGACGGTGCCGTAATCATTTCCCGTCAGGTGGTTTCCGTTGACGTCGTACTGACGGATTTCCAGATTGTAAAGCTGATCCGGAACGTCGGTCGAGGCACGGGTTATCACATCGGGCAACAGGCTCGCGTTGAAGGCGGTAGAACCGCCTTCAACGCGAGCCGTTGCGGCGAGCCGTTGCGGCGAGCCGTTGCGGCGAGCCGTTGCGGCGAGCCGTTGCGGTACAATTCACCAATGGATTCTTCGGCAAAGCCGAAGCTCAAAGGTACTGTGATCAGTTCTTGCCCTGACACCGGAGGCACCGGATCATCTATCCGGTCATCACATCCGATAGTACCACTACATAGGGCTGTAAGCCCCAAAAGCAAATAAATATTTCTTTTAAATATCCGTTTCATATATTCTTGTTTTAAATTATCAATTTTAGCATAGAAATAGCAGAAAACAAGCCGTCCCGCCTCATGCACAAAAGTGCACGGGGCGGGACGGAAAACAATATTTTATTAAAAAAATTACTTAAACAGCATTCTTTCTATAGTCTCCACTAACTCTAATGCTTGGGGATATAATGCCGAAGTGGTCTCTTCATCAAAATAAATAAAATCTTCATAATCCCCAATTTGCCTATTATCAAATAGATCCGTATAAAATTTACTTAAAGGTATGGGAAACTTCCCAGTCCTAACAAAATGCATACCCAACATCTGCCGTACTCCAGCATGAGTTTTGGTTTCAATCCCTTCATTTACTAATAAAGCAGATACTGCATAAAAGCATGCATAATACATACGATTCATTGCAGTATTATAGAATCCCTGCTTAATATGAAAAGTAACCTCATCTAATGTACGACGCGCATTTTCCATACGATAAGCAACCACGGCAATTCTATCTTCATCTGTCATCATAACAGTATCCCTTCTTTCATTACATTCTTATAAAATGGAGTAATACGATGTAATGTCTCCCATATCTTACGAGAAAGCACTATCGGACTAATAATAACTCCACTCTCAAACTCTATATCATAAAGCGGATATGTTATTGCACGCCTATCTTCTAATGTCACTTTCTCTTTATCAAGCAGAATTAGCACATCAACATCACTATCGGGACGTGCTTCTCCACGAGCCTCTGAACCATACAAAATAGCTTGAGCATCAGGAGCGACACTTTTCAATGTATTGCGAATGGCTTCTATGATTTCAGGTCTTTTCATGCTTTCATTTCATTAACTCGTTTCAACGCAAAAATAGTCAGTTTCCTATTGATAAGCAAACTTTCAACAAACTATTTTACTCTCCTCCCACTGGTTAAATAAAGGGAATGAATTCTCTACACAGTGTGGAGAAAATCTCTTTATATACAAAATTTCAGTACAACATACATAGTACAGGATAGAAGACTAAATACATTTGTTTTCCGTTATTCCAACATGTCAAAGAGCGCATCATAAAAGAAACCATCAAGGCTTCTTCCGAATATTATCCTGCACACACCTCACTGAAAAGCCGAATTTCCAGTCGATAGGATGTGTAACTGCAATGGTATTATCCTGAATCTGATAAATCAACATACCACTCGTAGTCTTCGTTCCATGTTCAGAAGTCCACTGATAAACCGTATTATTCTTCTTATCCCGGTAAGTGCCATTCATTTCACGAAGCGAAACGGCAGGAAAGAATATGGATTTATCCCCATCCGGACCTTCTGAAGTTCCATAGTAAATAAATCCTGAACCCACAAAATCCGGTTCTTGTACTGCACCGGTAATGGAAGATATGGTAGAGCCATTGTAGAACATTATGTTGTTGAACGTCGGTTTAATCGATTCCAGTGCTCCGGTAGTACCATCATTGACTCCGAATCCTATCCACATACAATACTTGAATGTACCATCATCATTAAAGATAGAAGGATTATATCCCGAAAGACGCGATTGCGTAATACCATTGGAAGGAACCCTCCATCCTTTAGGACAAGGATCATAAATAGTTTTAGGACCATCCCCATTCCAATTATAAGATATGGCAGGATATTCATTATTCGTACCTGTACTATACGTCAATGGATTTTGTATTAGCTGTTCCACCGAAGTCAGTTTTTGTTTTTTTACATCCAACGGTTCACCTGCTTCATCAAAAATAGTCTTTGTCTCTTTTGTTGTGCCGTCTGCTGCAGCAAAGAACGGATCTTTACGCCCTCCCTGATAAAGCAAGCCAAGAGTACGCCGTCCGTCAATCTGGTTATCTTGCATACCTGCCTTGGTAGCTCCCAGATTGCGATCCATAATGACACATTTATAGAAAGCTCCGGCAGCATCCGTCCACGAGATACCCTGATATACCTGTACCGCACCACCTTGAGTCGCATTCCGGGCATCGTTGATGGCAGCCTCGCGAGTAACTCCATCCGTTATTTTACTTGCATCCAGCCCAGCCGGTACATAGTCGCTAATCCAGATATGCCAGCTCCATACGGTGACACCTGACTGATTTACAGCTTCTATCACTGCATTTCCTCCCTTGGTAACAGGTACTTTTACGTGTACCAGTGCTTTATTTAAATCTCCGATATCAGTAGTATTTACCAAATTGGCATGATTATCCTTGTCTACAACATATCCCAATACCAAATCACCAGAGGTTCCGGTATCTTTCGTCTGCCACAATACCCGGACATGATCGATAGCCTTATCAGCAGATAATGTAGCACCATCCGTCAGATAAGTATTCCACCCATTCGTTCCTGCCTCGTGCTTATAAGGGTGGAAGCAGATATTCGTACCCGGCAGCATCATCAGGCAGTTGCTGGTGGGCACAATGTTGGTACTGATTACCGGAGTCTGATCCAGCAATTGGATACGGCCATCCCCACGATAGTCAGTGGAGTTGATATTCAATGTCCAGGTATAATCCGTATTTTCCAGCAAATTAAAGTCCGTAGAGGCATCACCACCCAGATAAGCCCGATAATAAAGACGTTCATTCTTAGTAGAATTATCTACCACCACTTCCGTATACGAAGCGGCATCGGGGGCATTCTCTTTCGTGCGATAGTAGGAAGAAGAAGCGGCGGCTGAAGTTCCGCGTGCATTGGCAGGTATCCACAAGGTTTTTGAACCTGCCGCCAAGTCACCGGGATCGGTCAAACGAAAGTAATCAATAAATTCTACGATTGCAGACGGGTACGTCATTCCCCATTCTGTTTGTGTAGCGGCCGGAAGAAACCGAAAGGCTGCAGGTATCTGGCAGAGGCGGACCTCTTTTACAGCATAGGTCTTGTCAGTCAGATTATTATTCCACGCTACCGTCATTTTGGCAGCCAGGCGTTTGAGTAATAAACGGGCATCGTATGCACCTTCCACACTCTGAATGCCCTCGTTCGTTACTTTAACATGAGGTAAATGGAGGAGATAAGGCATTTTGTTGATATTGATGCCACTTGCACTTGTACTGCCATCGGTAGGGATAGCATCGAAGTAACTTTTATCCAGAGTCAACTTCTGGAGTTCTGATATGCTATTGCCAAAATTGAGAGAGCCATTGTCCTTTCCACAAGCCACAATCACCAATTGGCAATCATCCAATGCCGTCAATGTGAGGGTCAGTTTCTTGTTCAAATCCGTAGCTCCGGAGAAACTCTGGCTTTTCTTCAATGTTCCATTACTATCATATTGCATGATGCGAAGTTCATACAACTTATCAGGTTTCATCCCTGCATCAGCTCTTGTATGTACCATTGGCACCGGTTCAGCACTGAAAGCACCGTCCTGCGCCATGCCATTGCTACGTGTCGTCCCGGAAGGTGTATAACCATCCTCTTCGTCAGCAAAACCTAACGAAAGAGAAACAGTCACCTGTCTTTCTTCCTGTTGTGGTGACGAGAATCCCAGTTCGTTTTCACAAGCTGTAATTCCTATAAGTAATATGAGACCTGCCATAGGTCCCATGATCTTCTTCTTTATCCCAATCATATCATTCAGGTTTTAAAAATCCACCACTTTATCAATCGTCTCCACCTTATCGAACACCACCACATTACCATTCGTAATGGTTACCCGCACATCACCGCTGTTGGCACCACTGATCTGTACAGTAATCGTATAGTGGTAGCCGCGGCGGACATTGTAATCATTCACCAGATTGCCGCCCAGATACAAACGATAACGGACAGAGATAGGACTCGTGGCAGTCGGAGCAGCGCTACTATAACTGTACCAATACGACCCGACCAGATCAATATAGGTACATTTCGACAAGTCACCACCCGATTCAGGTTTGCCGTCACCACCCAATACGGGCGCCTTGCCGTCGGTTTTAGGACCGTAGGCATTGAGGTTTTTCTCTTGGAAAGATTTGCCGCAACCTACTCCGCGAAGATTTTCAGGCATATAGAAAGTATAGGTACTGTTTGAACTAAGACCAGCATCGGCAGGATTAGAGCCAACAGTACAAGTTCCGGTTATTTCCGTTGCTACCGGCGGATAAACACCGGCAGTTGTTCCGGCACGGCTTTCAATTGCTATTGATTTAGGTAGATTGCAAGCAGTTATGGATTGGAGAGTGAATCGTGCAGGGGAGCTGACTTTATTCGTCCATTTCACATCTATCCAGCTATAGGCATAGCTCAAACCTGCCAGAAGAACAACTTTGTCCTGCGTAGTATCATTCACACCAGCAAATTCTATTGCATCCGATACCAGATAATTCGGCTGATTCTTATAATCTGTATAGTCGACTATAATGCCTTCCAAATCTGATTTTGTAGCATTAGAATTGCTAGAGAATGCAGTCAACTTAGAATTATCAACACCAAAATTCACAAGAATACGAAAAGTTCCCTTAAGATTTGAGAAACCGCTTGTAGTTACTTCTACAAGTGCTTTATTCTCACTACCATCCGGATTTTTAACATTCTTAATTGCATCACCACTATAACATACAGCCTTTATCTTCTTATCATCTGCACCGAACTGCACCACCCATACATCGCTGAGACTAACGTCACCGATAGATCCGGCACGGGTATCTACCGACAAGGCCGGAGGCAGACTCAAATAAATACTGAGTCCCCCACTCTCATTCTCAACTGGTTCCGAAGATTCGCAAGCCACAAACAGGAAGGTGGCAGCAACACAAAGAAGGGTTATTATCTTATTCATAAGCATACACTGTATTTTAATCAATCTTTTCCCAAATCCTCACCGGTCAGATTGGTGGTTGTCCATTCACGGATGGCAAGCGTAAGATCGGAAGGAACAATCGCACCGTAAAATGTCAGTGAGAAATCGAACTGATACGTCATTCCCGGCAACAAGGCTTTTTCAATAGTGGCAAAATAGGAATCGGTAGAAGTTTTCGTCTCACTGCCGGATTTATATTGCACTGTCAGATTCACATCAAACTTCATCTTTTGCGTTCCACCTACAGGCAATAGTACAGCGGGATCGCTGGTACGTGGAGCTTGAGGATTATAATCCAACGTATTATTTGCATCGAACTTTTCAAAAGAATAGGATGCATCGGCAGCAGTAGTCGGCGTCTCCCAGGAAGTATTATTCAGTTTATAAGCCAAACTTCCATAGAGGCCACTCACCTTGATGGAATTTACGACTAACGCCGTAGGAAGTACCGGCTGCATGGAGTTTCTTGCCTTCACAGTGGTTATCACCTGTGCCCCCATGCGAGTAAAAGGTTTGGGCAGAGACACCAGCATGGTATTGTCTCCCGTTTTATCCGGTTGCACCACAATACCTTCCAACTTCGTGTACATGAAGTCCTTTCCGTTACTTACGGTAAATGCTCCGCTGCTATCCAACTCCGGCACTTCGGTAGAAGAATTGTAAGATACCAGATAGAGGTCGTACGTTCCACGATACAGGGTCAGACTGCCTGTAGCCTTGCCGGGTTTTGAAGCATCTGCTTCACTGGGTTGGACAGTGTAGTTTTTACTATCCAACGGAGTTCCCAAACTCGTGCTTCCTGCCGGGAAGGCGTAGATGCGGAATATCTTACCGATTGCCATATCTTCTGATGTAGAAGCAGCATCGGCACGTGTCACCGAGGCACTATACATATCGAACGTCAATGTCACAGGTTCCCCCGGCTCCGGATTGGGGTCAGCATCCGGCAGCACTGCATCACCGGCACTGCATCCTGCCAGCAATATTCCCAAAACAAGGCCGGAAAATACCGGAAAGCGGGAGGCTAAATTTAAAGATTTGTATTTCATAAGTCACTTATATTCCAATTCCCGTATTCTGATTTGCATCACTCTTCCATGCGTCAATCTTTACATTGGTCAGACTGCCGCCCATCTTGTCCACCGTAATGGCGTAGACATAATGATAACCTGCTTTCCATTGCACCGCACTCACAACTGCCGTCTCAAAAGAACGGGGAGTGACACTGCCGTCAGCTTCGGTGACATTCACCGTAAGGCGAAATGAAAGGCGCGTTTCGGCAGCACTCATGGGGGCTACCAAAGAACTGACATTAGGGTCTTTTTGCAAGGTACTCAGCACTGTCGATCCTTCCAAAGCGATGGAATTGGTAGATGCCAGACCGTTCAGGGTTCCGGTACTCAGATTCATAGTACCACTCGACCCCATTTGCAAACGGCTAGTGCTACTTAGCAGTTCTATCTTTGTCAAAGTCAGCGTTTCCTGTACGTTGGCAGACTTCGACACCCGGAAACTAACCTTTGCCAGAGCATGATTCATGGTGAAGGTAACCGCACGGGAAGCAGCCGTAGCCGTCAGCGGGGTGGCACAAAGGTAATCCACCTGCTGGGAAGCGTTGAAATTGTCCGCTACCACCTGAACAGGTACGGAATGATTACCGACAGAAGAATTTGTGACCGATAGATCCGACGGAGCAAAGGCATATAAACGATTGGGAGTGCTCGTATTCGTCACCGTTATATCGGGAGGAGTAGTTGAACTCCATGTTCCATTCGCCAATTCGTACACGGATTTGGCATTCGTTGTCAGTGCTGTGTGCCCATCATCGGTGACATATACACCGATTTTAGTCAACTGGGTGGCTCCCAGCGCACGAGTGACCGAAGGATCGGACAACTCCACCGAACGTAACTGCAAAGCATTTCCCTCAGTGCCCGGTTCCGGTACACCATCTCCGTCACAGCCCAAGAATACGAGAGCTGTTACGGAAGCCAACAAGATATCTGTATATTTCATTTTCATCATTTTTTTTCGTTCTACTTTGTTACACCGGTCAGGTTGCATTGCCGGCATCTTCTTCACCATCAGTACCGAAACTCCCATCCGCAACAAAATCTTTCACGACCACACTGGTAAGGTTCAACTCATTCGTTCCGGTAAACGTGTATTGATATTCGTATCCCGCCTGAAAGGTCAAGCCACTGCCTTTCTCCTGATAAGTACGGGTCCCAAAGGGGCTTGCCGTCACCGAAATGGTATAGGAAGTGGCAGCTTTGGGTGAAAAGATACCTGAATAGGTATGGCGTCTCACGGCTTCGGAGGTTTTCAATAAGGTGATGGTTTCCTCGGTAGCGTTTCCAGTACAGAGTCCCTTTCCGGTAACCTTAGCACTTCCACTACTATTATCAACCTGAAAACTTACAATAATCGTAATTTTACAGGCAGCCGGTGCAAAACTGAAACTGACACGGTTTCCGGTGGCGGTGGCGGTAGCGGTCAGCCGATTGCTTTTCCAGAAATTAGCAGGCGTGCCTTGATCTAGCAGTATACTTGAAAAATCATTGGGAAAAGTGGCTGTAAAAGTCTCCCCGCTGCCCGTTGTAGTCATCGGAGTAGTGGGCACAGACGGGGTCCAATTTCCGGCTGCCGTCCGTTTATAATTGACGTCGGTTGATCCTGTTTTTGATATTTTAATCACATCATCGGTCACAAATTTCTTTTTATCATAGTCCGATAGATGCGGGTCGTTCGCACGCGTCTGGGGATTGCCGATTTCGGCAGATATTTCCAACGGCGTAGCGACGCCTGCACCGTCCTGTGTACACGATGCGAATACACCTGCCATCAATAACAGCAGTAACCGGAATTGCGACCGGATACCCGTGTAGTTAGTATATATATGAGTCTTATTCATCATGCTTACTTTTAAATAGAGGGATCAAAGTCCCCATTATGCCTGCTTGATACCGTCCAGTCCTTTATTTCGGCCTGACCTACCGGGACGAGAATATTATTCTGCAATTTCAGTGTATATGTATAGCTGGTTCCCTTTGCCATGTCACATTTGACAGTAGCCTTATAGGTGAGGCCATACGCATCTGTTATTATTATTGAAATCTCCGTATTCTTGGCCCGCGGATAAATCACCGCGCACCAGAGGTATTCGGAATCGACAGGGCGCAGCATATTGATACTTTCAGTAGCCGTACTACTGCCCGTCCGCAATCCGATTGCCTGTACCGTCATCCGGCTGAAAACAGGCAATGTATTCACACCGGTGAACTTCAGTGTCAGTTTCGCATTTTCATGATTGAAAGCATTGTCGCCCGCAAATTTCACTTCAGCACCCGAAACAGGGACTTCGGGTGTACGGAGGTAGTTACTTTTCAGGAAATCCGCTTTCTTCTCCTGGCTTGCCTGGATGCCATCGTAACCGACCGGGAAAGAAGCACGATACATCACGGCAGGAAGAAAGCCCAATTCACTACCTACGGGTGCTTTCCAATTACCGGCTGCATTCAGGGTATATCCGGAGGATGCCAGCAGGGCGGAGTTACGTGTACAGGTTACGCTGATCTGGTCGCCGATTCTGAATTTACTCAGATCGTAGTCATTGGCAGGTGCAGCATCCCCCAGCCTATCTGTAGATGAAGGGGAAGCGGAAGTGCCGATCTCGGCAATAATGGTGAGCGGAGTGCCTGACGCTACCGGAATACCCGATTGCTCGTCGGTGCAACCGGATGCCAGTAACAGGAAGCCGGAAGCGATATAGGGTAGTATATTTAAAATCTGTTTCTTCATTGGTTCGTTTCTCCTTTCGTCGGTTTATTCTATAACGGGCGGCACGTCCTGCGAGCCTCCGTCCTTTTCTGTCCAAGCTTTTATTTCAACACTTTTCAGGGTGATGTCATTCTTGTCGAGTTGCAAGTTGTAGGTGTAGCGATGTCCTTTCTTCCACTCACCATTGAACAGGGCGGCGTTGGCGGCGGTCAGGGTGCGGTCGTTGGTCGATCCAGAGCTTTGCCCCAATACGAGGTTCAGGGATATCGGGTTGGTACCGGTTTCGTCTTTAGCTTTCGGGGCAACCAATCCGTAAGCTACCGGTTTCGGGGCACCGATATTACCCGGAAGTTGGGAAGTTCCTGCGGTTGCGGTAAAAGTGATGGTGGCTGTTGTGGCAAGAGTGATCGTACCGTCATTCAGTGCCAAGGTGCCGGCTGCATTTGCAGCACGGAAAACGGCTGTGCCCGTGCCGATGGTAAGGCTGATACTTTTCACATAGTCGTACTCGCTATCGGGCACGCGTCCGGCTTTGTATTCGATGGTGAATACAAGTTGTGCTAAGGCGTGTTGCAGATAGACGGTTGGGGTGGCATTAGTTGCATTTACAGTGATGGCAGTGGCATCGCCTGCAGTATTCTTTTTCGAGCCGTAGAGGTAGTCGGTTTGTGAGCAGGCGGTGGTGCTTGCGCCGTCGAAGGTTTGCGCGGCAGGTAAGGTTAAAGGTATGGTCCGGGTGGCTCCGGATTCTGTGGGGGCCGTTCCATTATCCGGATACCAGGCATAGAGGCGTGCCTGTTCGGTACGGAGGTTGAGTTTCTTTGCTCCGGTCCAAGTGGTACCGTTTGTGGTCGTAAAAGTAGTATAAACCATAGCAGGATCGGCATAGGCGGTATGACCATCGGTACGGGTAAGGTAAACGCCTATTTTATTTACCTGTCCGGTTGCTGTACCCGTTTCATTCACGATGGAGCGGGCGGAGACATTGGAGGCTGTACTGAAAGAGGGTTGCAGAAAGACAGGAGTATCCGTGTCGGACAGGCAACCGTCGTCCGTACACCCACCTGCAAGCAGGAGGGTGCAAAAGACGAACAGGTAAAAGATTGAGAGTTTATTCATATATGAAATAAAACTAATAAATTACTTAATTTCCAAAGTGCCACCTACTACACCTACCCATTGTGTTACTGTTATAGTACTTATGGAAAGTTCCGTACCACTTAATTTCACTGTATAGAGATGATTTTTTCCGGCAAGCCATGCACCGCTATTATCGGAAGGTGCTGTCAATTTCACTGTGTATTCTGCTCCATCAATAGTGAAGGTAGCTTGAATTTTATCATTACCGATAGTAGAAATGGGGAGCACCATGATACTGAATTTTTTGGCACCGGCACCGGCAGCAGTATCTTCTAATGTATAACCATCTTTAATAGTACGCGTGTAGGTTGCAGCAGTCGGAGTACCTTCCGTAATTGCACCGGTCTTAATATTCATTGTCGGGCTTGCGCCTTTGCTTAAAGTAGTACCGGTATCTACATTCTTCAGTACAATCTTCGTTAACTTACCTGTACCTTCATAATCGGCTGCTTTGTAAACACGAAAACTTACCATAGAAAGGGCATGCTTCATGGTCAGTTCCACACCTTTAGTTTGGTTTGATTTATTCGTAACTTTTAGAACTGGCATTGCATACATACAATCCACTTCACCAGTAGCAGCAGCGATAGAGGTGCCGGTTACATTATTAACGGCAGTGATAGTAGTAGCCTCAGTTCCCTCTAAGAGTGTAACAGGAATCGTCAAATTAGTAATATTATGCTTATCATCAGTAGGATAATAAGCATAAATCGTAGCCTCTGCATTCGTCAGATATATTTTATCAGACCCGTCACTATTCCAAGCGCTGCTACTATACTTATATTTTGCGTAATTATTACTTTTATCAGCCGTATAATCGGTTCCCTCAGCATATACCGCCACAGTAGCACCACTACCGAACGCAGTACCATCTACTACCCCGCGTGTCAGTGTCACTCTTGGAGAAATCCGTAATTCCACCGGGTCGTTGTTTTCAGCAGTTCCGGTGTTTTGGTCATCGCCACATCCGGCAGTCAGCAACAGACCGAAGATAAGGGCGAGATTCATCAATTGTTTGGTTTTCATTATTATTTTCTTTTTATCATTCATAACAGTTCGTTTGTTCATGCTATTATGGAACTAAGTCCAGATCATCATCTACCGATACCAGTTCCCAAGGAGTTACTTTCACAGACAAGATACCCAACTCATTGTCGGATAGCTTCAATGTGACTTCATGGGAAACTCCCGCCTGAAACATTCTATCCGTAGAGGTACCGGAGAAAGTGATCGGAATATCTTGGTAAGTCCCCGTCGATGTTTCCACATCCAATGTATAGGTATGGCCCGCAGCCAATGGAGGAAGCAACAGATCACCCAACGTAATGGTAGTGCCATCAGCCGGAACTTCCTTGCCCGCACTCCCCTCACCGGGAAGTAGCGAAAGCCCTTTCGTGCCACTGAATGCAGGAACGCCCGTTGCCAATGGCAATGTCACGGTATTTTCCGCTTCGTTTACCTTCACACGAGTAATCTTCACTGCCAAGCCACCGGTCTGCTTCTTGCAAGCCTTTAACCGCAAGCGGGTCAGCAGATGTGAGAACTCCAACGGCTTGTCATAGCCGCTGTTAGTATTCCCGGCAAAGCGGTCACCGTCCCACTTGTTTCCACGTATTTCCGGTGCATACAGCAGATCTTCCTTGCCTGTGAGTGTATAAGATACATTGCCACTACCATCGGAAACACCTGTCGGAGAAATTGCCACGGCATACAGCCAGCTACCCGTTTCGGGATAGACCGGCTGCACACCGCTTTGCAATTTCCAGGAGACGCTACCATTCGTACCGACTGTTACGCCATGACTTCCCTCATACTTCGCTGTAAGCCCGGAATAGTCTCCTTTCCTCGTGGTAAGCATTACAGTGGCATCGAAAGCCTTTTCCGGCAGGTTGTCGGCACGAGTGACGGAAGTCTGAATCAGGGCATCCCCGCCAGCACACAAATCCAACGGAACAGCCTCTTCTACAGGAAGAGAAACGTCGGACGAACAAGCTGCGAGAAAACACAGGGAAACTGACAGCACGGAATGAAACAAAAGGTGAAAACGTCTCATGAGTAATTCTTTAAATATTTTATAATTCAGCAGTACCGGAATCGCCTACAACCCACGGAGTAACGGTAGCAGTAGTAGTAATACTAACGGCATCTTCTGCACTGGCAGGTTCCTTTATGGTAAGGGTGATTTTATGAGACTTACCTATTGTGGTAGCCAAATCGGAATTTCCGTTGACAACACGGACATTATTGAAAAACTTTTCAGCACCGTCTATTGTAATAGTCACATCCAGTAGTACTTGAGTAGACTCTTTTATCATAAACGGATTTCCCACTGAAGTGGCTGTTTCAGCAATAACAGTTTCGGTGATACCCGGAACAGCCAAAGTTGTCGCAGAACTCCAAGTAACATTACCGTTTGCAACATCTACTGATTGGGGTACAGCAACTTCTTGTACAGCAATGCTCTTCAAAGCAATACGTTTACCATTCCATTCACCGCCACCAGATACTTTATCCAGCTTAATATCAAAATTCAATTGAGTCGTTTGATGGGTAAATTTCAAATCACAGGAAGGTGCTGCTGCGCCTCCATTACCTACAGTTATTGCCGGAGCATACATGACGTCCTGCGTACCGTCTTTCTGGCTAAAAGCAACAACAGTTCCGGTATTGGCAACCTGACCGGCAGGAGATACACCGGCAACAAATGAATTAGTACTGTTATTCGTATGATAATAAAGTACCTGATTCAATGAAATCTCTTTGGCAGCGCCTACCGTGAAAGAGGCTGCCGAAACACTGGCACGGTCAGTCAATTGCTTAGAGCCATCAATCACATTTTTATCCACTTTAGTGAATCCACTCCAATCCGAAGTGTCATCACCGTCGCATCTCAAAATAGTGGCGGTCACATTGACTCCATCTTCGGCTACTGCACGTGACACTGCACTCACGCTCTGACCAATACGGATGGGCACTGCATTTACAGGAGAATCCGGCAAATTACTCTGGTCACTTTCACTGCATCCTGCCGCAATCAACAAGGTCAGCAGAGCTAAACTCAATTTTGTTTTCATATTCTACGTCTTAATTAAATGATTAATAATTTATTCGTTCGTTTATATAGTAGTTACTATCAATACTTCACTCCCAGCCGGGAATATCTCCGCTACCGGAATCACCTGCTTCCCAAGCTACAATGGTAGCGGTAACCCTGACAGGTACAGGATCGGGAAATGTGGGAGTCGGCAATTCCACCTTCACCGTATAGGCTATGCCGCCTTCGCCCTCACCACCCTCGAAGCTGATAGCCAGGTCATGGTATTCAAGATCGTGGGAACGGTCATCGTCGACGGCAATCACCATATCGAGTGTGAAGTCGGACTGAGGTTGCACCAAGGCATAACCGGGAAGCTGCAATACTCCGTCGGTAAATGGAAGCCCTTCGGCATCGGCCGCGGCGGAATAGATAGGCACAGGAACCGTGGCATCACCATAGGATAATGCACCGGTTTGCAAAGCCAGTGTAACTTGCCCCGCCAATCCATTGAGATGTAGAGAACGGACACGAAGGGAAGGTATATCATCGCCCTCCAAATGAATGGCAAAACTCAATTTTGTCAACAGATGATTGTAAATCAACGTCCCTTTACTGTCGGAAGTAAAAGGTGAAGAAAGGGAGCCATTTTGCTCACCGCTGAGCAGGAGGTCTTCGTCTCCGGTAAGGGTAAAAGTTAATGTGCCGTCGGCAGCCATCGGTACAGGAGGATAGTAACCACGCAGATAGAGCGAAGTACCATCTTCGGGATAATAGCGTACTGGGGTGAGAGTGATCTCGTTTGCCGTGGCGATGCCGTCCCAAGTAGTAGTATAAAGCCCGGAAGAGGTTCCGCAGGCAATGCATACAGGGGTAGCATCGAAAGCATCGACCGCCGCACGGGTATGAATACCAGTATAGAGGCGGATAGCCACAGGATCGGGAGTATCTTCGGACGAGTGTTTGGCACAACCGGTAAAGGTGGCCGCAACAAGAAGTAGCGGAAGCAGCATGCCACAAAGGTTGCCGAGAATTATGGGTAAATTCCTTTTCATTATAGATCGATCAGCTTGATTTCAGATAAATAAAGTCGGGTCATCTGGTTAATGACTCCCAACCGATGGGCAGCAGCACGGTATTGCAGATACATCTTCTCCTTAGTGGGTTGATTGCAATTCAAGTGTTCATCAAGAGCTTCCAGAATATTCAGCAGGGATATATCCTTATAGTCGCGAGTTAGTTCATAGGAAGAAAGAAGCCCGGATAATGGAACTCCTTTACGATGAATCAAACCGGCCCTCTCAAACTTAGTGAGGATGTCGATCAAATCTTGCGGCGCAATAGTCAATTGTGCTGTGCGATATGGTATGCCACCAGCATAAATGTCGTATAATACGGCGATAGCTGTTTGTGTCAGTTGTGTTAGCATAATTATTGTCTTTAACCATTACTTCGTAAGTAACGGTATGCAGAAGGCATTACTTCGTAAGTAACGGAAGCACGCAAATACGGAAAATATAAGGTGTTATAGGAATACGGCGGGCGTCTAAAGAGCAGAATACGCAAAAATAAAGCGTAGAATATCACAGGTCCATGTTGAAGGTGAAACGTGGAAAGGAGAATTTATGTGTTTTCTCATAGCCGATAAGCCGGTAATATGTCGATTTATAATTTGTCTTGGTTGTTTGAGTCGTGTTTTCAGTTAAATATCAGTCAAAATTATTATTTATAATTTGTTTTTATTAAAAATTTAATATCTTTGCAGCAAGATTATACATCCGTTACTTACGAAGTAACAGCAAATTCAAGCTCCACTCCACACTTTTTTTCTTCCAGTAGAAATGTAATCAATTATCATCCGGTTTGCTTTTTCAAGTTCATCTCCTCCAAAACTTTTCAGATAGGTACGAGTAACTTCCAGTGAGGAATGTCCCAATCCTTCGGAAATGATTTCTTCCGGCACTTGGCAGTACTTGGCGAGTGTAGCCCATGTATGGCGTGCGGTGTATGAACTGACTTTCACCCCTTCTACCCCACACAGTCCGGGAAGTTTGGACAGTTGCAGGTTTAAATCGCGAAGTTTCCCCTGATATTCTTCGAAAGCTTCTTTTTCCGAACAAGTGCCACTCAGGATATTAAGAAGATAAGGAGAATCTGCTTTATGGTTACGGTAGCGTTCAATCAGTCTCATAGCTTCGGGAAGCACCTTCACACATAGTTCCGTACCCGTCTTCTGGCGATGGCAAGTCAGCAAAGTATCATTCAGGTCCGCTTTATGCAGATGCGCCAGGTCGGTATAAGGCATCCCTTGCAACAGCACCATCAATGAGAGAATGTCTTGTGCTTGACGAACCTTCGGCGGTAGCTGTCGGCTTCGGGGCGTATGCACCAGCTTCTGCATCTGTGAAGCTGTAACTGCCAGCTTCTTTTCCGAAACCACTCCTGTCTTCAGGTTTGCAAACAGACGGAATTCACCCGCCACCAATCCACGGTCCACTGCCCTATTGTAAACCGCACGCAGCGCACGGATATAAGTAGAGATAGTGTTGTAACTCTTCTGCAAATCTTCCAGATAAGTCTGGAAGCGATGCAAAGCTCCCCTGTTCAGACCTCCCCAGAAGATTTCACCACCTCCCACGGATTGGGTAAATGCCCGCAGGGCATACTTGTAGATATTAGCAGTGGCGAAACGCCCCTCCTGCTGCAACTCTACAATGACTTCATTCATGAAGCCGGTTAAACTGTTTTGTTTCATAATCAATTGTATTAAAAATAAAAAGCACCACACGAACAATGTCGTGCAGTGCTATGTTTAAAATGATAGGATTTATCTGTCGATTCTTATGATTTTCTCTTAAAATGTTATTCTCTTAAAATAAACTTATCGCATAAAACGTTGCCGTAAACCAATCGCATAATTTGTTCTCCTTTTAACGTGAAACGACACAAAGATAATAATGTTTTGTGATAGACAGTGTGACAAAATGAAAAACCTTGCGACAGATAGGGTAAATATCAATTCAATTATTTATCTTTGTTAGCTTTTATAAGTTAGCATACAAAAAACAATAACTACAATGAAAGAATTTTTTAAATTTACGCTTGCCACCATCACAGGTATTATCGTGTCATGCGTTGTGTTGTTTTTCGTCAGCATCCTGATACTGTTTAGTATGCTGTCTTCGTCGGAGTCTGAAACACAAGTACGCAAGAACTCTGTGATGATGCTCGACATGAGAGGTATGCTCTCTGAACGCAGTCAGGACAATCCATTCGACATGTTCCTGAGTGAAGATGAAACCACTTATGGTTTGGATGACATTCTGTCGTCTATCCAGAAGGCTAAGGATAACGAAAACATCAAAGGTATTTATCTGCAGGCCGGTTCAATGGGTGCAGGTTTTGCTTCCATAGAAGAAATACGCAAAGCACTGGCTGACTTCAAGACCAGCGGTAAATTCGTAGTAGCTTACGGCGACCAATATTCACAGCGTCTGTATTACCTGGCAAGTGTAGCCGACAAGGTGATGCTGAATCCACAAGGTTCAATCGGCTGGTACGGTCTGGCTTCTACTCCGGTTTTCTACAAGGATTTGTTGTCTAAGATTGGTGTGGAAATGCAGGTATTCAAAGTAGGTACTTACAAATCGGCTGTAGAACCGTTTATCTCTACCGAAATGAGCCCGGCCAACCGCGAACAGGTAACTGTATTCCTGGATGGCATCTGGGGACAAATGTTGGGTGATATCTCCGAATCAAGAGGCGTAAGCAAAGAGAAACTGAACGAGGCTGCCGACAAGATGCTGATGTTCTACCCTGCAGAAGACTGCGTGGAATATGGACTTGCAGACACCTTAATATATAAGAATGATGTACGCAACTATCTGAAAACTCTGATAGGCATAGATGAAGATGACCGTATGCCGGTACTGACTCTGAAAGATATGGTAAACGTAAAGAAAAACGTTCCGAAGGATAAGAGTGGAAACATTGTTGCCGTGTACTATGCGTATGGTGCCATTGATAGCGGAAGTTCATATGCCGATAGCGAAAATGGAATCAACTCTGAAAAGGTGATCCGCGACTTGCGCAGACTGAAAGAAAATGAAGACGTGAAAGCGGTAGTGTTGCGTGTGAACTCTCCGGGTGGTAGCGCTTTCGGTTCGGAACAAATATGGTATGCAGTGACCGAGTTAAAGAAAGAAAAACCGGTAATTGTATCTATGGGTGACTATGCTGCATCAGGCGGATACTATATTTCTTGTAACGCAGACAGCATCGTAGCTGACCCGACCACGCTGACGGGTTCCATCGGTATCTTCGGTATGTTCCCCAACGTGAAGGGATTGACAGACAAGATCGGTCTTTCATTTGACGTTGTGAAGACAAATACATATTCTGACTTCGGAATGATGGGACGTGCACTGAATGATGGTGAAAAGGCTTTGATGCAAAATATGGTGAACGAGGGTTATGAACTGTTCGTGAAACGTTGCGCAGAAGGACGCGGCATGACTACGGACGAAATCAAGAAGATTGCCGAAGGTCGTGTGTGGACAGGCGCCAAAGCCAAAGAACTGGGCTTGGTAGACGAACTGGGCGGACTGGACAAAGCATTGGAAATGGCTATCGCAAAGGCCGGACTGGATGCTTACACCGTAATGTCTTACCCCGGCAAGAAGAGTTTCTTCGAAACGCTGATGGATACGAATCCGGGTGGATATATCCAATCTCGTATGCTGAAAGGCAAAGTAGGTGAACTTTACAATCAGTTCGATTGGCTGAATAACTTTGAAAATTACGATAAGATTCAGGCACGCGTTCCGTTCGAGTTGAACATCAATTAAAGAAAGGAGTGGATGGAAGAACCGCTGGTTAAGATACATTATTGGCTATACCCCGTCTCGTGGATTTACGGGATGGGAGTATACCTGAGAAATAAACTCTTTGATTGGGGATATTACCAGTCAAAGAGTTTTGACGTACCTGTGGTATGCGTCGGAAACCTCGCTGTAGGCGGAACAGGCAAGACGCCACACACGGAGTATCTTATCAAGCTGTTGCAACAGACAGGAGCGAATGTTGCCATGCTGAGCCGCGGTTATAAACGGAAAAGCAAAGGATATGTGCTGGCTACGGAAGAAACAGACGTAAAGCGCATCGGCGACGAACCGTATCAGATAAAAACCAAATTCCCGGATATCCGGGTGGCTGTAGACGAGAATCGTTGTCATGGCATCGAACAACTGATGAAGTTGGACAATCCCAAAGTGGATGTGGTGTTACTGGACGACGCTTACCAGCACCGGCATGTAAAAGCCGGACTGAATATACTGCTGACTGATTTTCACAGGTTGTTCTCAGATGACACCCTGCTTCCGGCAGGACGATTGCGTGAACCGGAAGACGGCAAAAATCGGGCGCATATCGTGATCGTAACCAAATGTCCGGAGGATATCAAACCAATAGATTTCAATATCATCACGAAAAGGCTGAAACTGTACCCATACCAACAACTTTATTTCTCCTCATTCCGATACGGAGCACTGACACCGCTTTTCGGCAAGAAGCGGAGAACTCTCACATCGCTGGAAAAAGACGAACAGGTGTTGCTGGTTACAGGAATCGCTTCGCCCGCACCCTTGGTGGAAAAACTGGAAGCATATACGCCGCATGTGAACATATGCCAGTTTGACGATCACCATGATTTCAGTAGCAAGGATCTGCAAATGATCAAGGAACGCTTCGAGCGTATGGAAGGAAATAAGAAGCTGATAATCACAACAGAAAAGGATGCGACAAGGCTGCAACATCATCCGGCATTGGCCGAAGCATTGAAACCGTATCTATACGTTTTGCCTATTGAGATAGAATTTTTACAAAATCAACAACATATATTTAACCAAAATATTATTGGCTATGTTAGAGCTCATTCAAGAAACAGCAGCTTACCTAAAAGGTAAAATGCACACACAACCAGAGACAGCAATTATCCTCGGAACCGGTTTAGGCAGTCTCGCCACCGAAATCACTGAGAAGTATGAAATAAAATATGAGGAAATCCCGAACTTCCCCGTATCGACAGTAGAAGGACACAGTGGAAAACTGATATTCGGAAAGTTAGGCAACAAAGATATCATGGCAATGCAGGGACGCTTTCATTACTACGAGGGTTACTCTATGAAAGAAGTAACATTCCCCGTACGTGTGATGCGTGAACTGGGAATCAAAACCCTGTTCGTTTCAAATGCCAGCGGTGGTACGAATCCTGATTTTGAAATCGGCGACCTAATGATTATTACGGATCATATCAATTACTTCCCGGAACATCCGTTGCGTGGCAAGAACATTCCGTATGGCCCGCGTTTCCCGGATATGAGTGAGGCGTATGACAAAGAGCTGATCCGTAAGGCGAATGCTATTGCAGCAGAAAAAGGAATTAAGGTGCAACACGGCGTATATGTCGGTACACAAGGTCCGACATTTGAAACCCCTGCCGAATATAAATTATTCCATATCTTCGGTGCGGATGCAGTAGGTATGTCTACAGTGCCAGAAGTGATTGTTGCCAATCATTGTGGCATCAAAGTGTTCGGTATCTCCGTGATTACCGACCTCGGTGTGGAAGGTAAGATTGTGGAAGTAACGCACGAGGAAGTACAGAAAGCTGCCGATGCTGCACAACCGAAGATGACGGAAATTATGAGAGAATTGATAAACAGAGCGTAATCATGAGAACAGAAATATCAAGCCTCGGTGAGTTCGGTCTTATCCGCCGCCTTACCGAAGGCATTGAACTGAAGAATGAATCAAGTAAGTACGGTGTAGGCGACGATGCCGCCGTGCTCTCCTATCCTACCGAAAAGCAGGTTTTGATTACTACCGACTTGCTGATGGAAGGTGTACATTTCGATTTGATTTATGTCCCACTGAAACATTTAGGCTATAAGGCGGCTGTCGTGAACTTCTCCGACATCTATGCCATGAACGGTACCCCGAAGCAGATAACGGTTTCCCTGGCTCTCTCCAAGCGCTTCTCCGTAGAAGATATGGAGGAGCTATATGCAGGCATCCGTCTGGCATGTGAGGAGTACGACGTGGATATCGTAGGTGGTGACACTTCTTCCTCGCTTACAGGACTGGCAATCAGCATCACTTGTATTGGTGAGGCAGATAAGGATAAGGTTGTCTACCGGAATGGTGCCAAAGAGACTGATCTGGTTTGTGTGACCGGTGACTTGGGTGCGGCATATATGGGTCTACAGCTATTGGAACGCGAAAAGGTGGCATTAAAAGGGAAGACTGATGTGCAGCCTGATTTCTCTGGAAAAGAGTATCTTCTGGAACGTCAGCTAAAACCGGAGGCACGTCGCGATATCATCGAGAAATTAGCGGAAGAAGGAATTCAACCCACTTCCATGATGGATATCTCGGACGGTTTATCTTCTGAATTGCTGCATATCTGTACGCAAAGTAAAGTAGGTTGCCGCGTTTACGAAGAGCATATTCCTATCGACTACCAGACAGCTGTCATGGCAGAGGAGTTCAACATGAATCTGACTACATGTGCACTGAACGGTGGTGAGGATTATGAATTGCTATTCACCGTCCCCATCTCTGACCACGAGAAGATTTCTGAAATGGAGGGTGTGAAGCTGATCGGTCATATCACGAAACCGGAACTGGGTTGTGCTTTGATCACCCGCGATGGTCAGGAATTTGAGCTGAAAGCTCAAGGCTGGAACCCGCTGAAAGACGAAACGACCGAAAATGCAGAAGCAGAAAAGGGAGAAGAATAAAAAAACACTTTTTTTATTAAATTATAAACGCTGATACTTAGCCACATAGGCAATTATCAGCGTTTTTTATCTCCAAAGCCCTTGCACAGTCCAAAAGTTTCACTACCTTTGCAACCGCAAAAGAGAAACAATGGTGCCATAGCTCAGTTGGTAGAGCAAAGGACTGAAAATCCTTGTGTCCCCG
>OODP01000516.1_pt1 | contig 33850 bp, 22 predicted proteins | sample 1671011 | NCBI WGS metagenome assembly OODP01 (sample SAMN06348113, study PRJEB24527) | human gut metagenome | biome: human gut; feature: ankylosing spondylitis patient; material: feces | host: Homo sapiens | place: China | collected 2015-10
ACGAGTTTGTTCATAGTACACCGAAGGATTTCGGAGAAAACTCAATCATATGTCTGGCATGTCATAAAGGAAATACACCTGAGACGATTCAGGCGGCAAAACTCGGAAAAGAAAAAGGCGCCGCAGTTATTATCCTTACATGGCTTGAAGAATCTGAGATCATTGAGTTCGGAGATTACATTATTCGTTATACATTTGATGCAAGTTTGGATCACCTTGCGGGAGACATCGATTATGCAGGAGAAAAAACACAGTGCGCGCTGCTCGTAGCTGTTGAACTGTTAGCGCAGACAGAAGGCTATGAGAACTATGAAAAGTTTTATGAAGGACTTGGCATGATCAGCAACATTATTAAAAATGCCCGCAAACATGTAGCAGAAAGAGCGGAAGCTTTTGCAGAAGAATATAAGAATGATTCGGTAATCTACACAATGGGAAGCGGCGCTTCTTACGGAGCTGCTTATATGGAAAGTATCTGTATTTTTATGGAAATGCAGTGGCTTGATTCAAGCAGCATTCATACAGGAGAGTATTTCCACGGTCCATTTGAGATCACAGATGCAAACCGCCCGTTTATGATCCAGATTTCAGAAGGAACAACGAGAGAATTAGATGAAAGAGCTCTTACATTCCTTAAGAAATACGCAAAACGTATTGAAGTTCTCGACGCAAAAGAACTGGGACTGTCAACAATCGACGCATCTGTTGTCGATTACTTTAATCATGCTTTGTTTAACAATGTATACCCGATCTACAACCATGCTCTTGCGACAAAACGTGAGCACCCGCTTGCAACACGCCGCTATATGTGGAAAGTAGAGTATTAAAAACGGATATAAAAACAAATTATTTATGACCAATTAAGCGATATAACTTATTTTATAAAAGGAGTCTGCACAGTGTGCGGGCTTCTTTTAAATTGGGCGAATAGTAATGCTTATGGTATGAAAAAAATTGGAAAATATAGGTAATACATATAAATAATACAAAATAATAGAAATACAGCATCATGCACAAAAATGTAATTAATATTCATATAAAATACACAAAGTTGCAAAAATAAATTGACAAAACAACAAAACAAATATACTATTGTATCAGATACAAAACAATACAGAACGATACAAAAGAATACAATGCACTGGATTGGTTTGTAGAGTTAAAGAATATGCGCATAGTTCTTTAAAAGGAAAACTCAAAATGAGGGTAAACTAAAGAGTGATTTAGGAGGTTAGCTTATGTTTTGGATAGAATTGATTATCGTTTTGGCGATCATTTTTATCGGAGTTCGTGTGGGAGGTACGTTCCTTGCGATGGCAGGAGGAATCGGAATGTTTATTATGACATTTATTCTCCATGTTACTCCTTCTGATCCGCCGATCACAGTAATTTTGATCATGATAGCAGTTATTTGTGCGGCGGCAACAATGCAGGCTTGCGGAGGTTTGGATTACCTCGTCCGCATAGCGGAGAAAATCCTGAGAAAGAACCCGAAAATGATTACGGTACTGGCTCCGGTTGTAGCATATATCTTTACATTTATGTGTGGTACAGGTCATATCGTTTACAGTCTTCTTCCGGTTATCAACGAAATTGCCATTGAGACAGGCGTTCGTCCGGAAAGACCGATTTCCGCATCGATCGTTTCTTCACAGCAGGCGATCACAGCGTGTCCGATTTCAGCGGCAACAGTCGGAATCCTCGCTTTCATGGCAGAGGCAACAAATTATACGAAAGTAAATATCTTCACATTACTTATTGTTTGTGTTCCGGCTACATTGATCGGAACAGTCATTGCGGCAATCGCAGTAATTAAGAAAGGCAAAGAGCTTGCAGATGATCCTGAATTTCAGGCTCGTGTTGAGGCAGGATTGATCGAGGATTTCTCCAAGAAAGTAAAAGAAGAGAAAAAAGTCAGCAAAGAAGCAAAAATTTCCGTTACGATCTTCCTCATTGCCATGGTGGGAATCGTTCTTCTCGGCGCAGTCAGCGGTTTAGTTCCGACGCTGGCAGACGGAAGCAAACTTCCGCTTACGACAGTAATCGAAATCTTTATGCTCGTAGCTGCGGCGGCTATGATCCTTCTTACAAAACTGGACAGCAACAAAGTTCTTGATCAGCCGGTATTTAGAACAGGTATGTTTGCGGTTGTTCTGGCGTTTGGTCTGTGCTGGCTTGTAAATACATTTATCGGAGATCAGTCGTCATTTATTACAGACAATATGTCGGCGCTGACAAATAAGTATCCGTGGATTTTCATTGTAGCGGTATTTATCGTAGGTGCGATCACAACGAGTCAGTCTTCGACAACAATCATGATTCCGATCGGAATCGCTTTAGGACTTCCGGCAAACGTAATCGTGGCAGGTTGGATCGCATGTTCATCTAACTATTTTATTCCGGCTTCGGGACAGTGTGTTGCAGCTCTTGCATTCGACTCGGCGGGAACAACGAAGATCGGTAAATTTGTATTGAACCACAGCTATATGATACCGGGGCTTGTATGTACGGTCGTATCAGTAGTAGTCGCACTTCTTATAGGAGCGGTTGTATTCTAAGAAGTCAGAAGACAATGTGCTGCGGCAATATAGAAAGAAAGCTGAAAAGCAAAAAGAGACTGCAGCCTTGTATCCGTATGGAACGGGCGGCAGTCTTTTCAAATTTTAAGTATTGAAACGGAGGAATATGGCAATGAAATTCGCGCCTATGAATTATCATTATTTAAGATATCCGATCAAAAAATTTCTTGATAAAGTGGAACGCTCACCGTTTAACAGCATCGATTTGTATTGTTCGGCACCGCAGCTTAATCTGTTCGATTATCCGCTTTTAAGATTGATCGAATTGAAAAAGGAGATTGAAGCACATCATTTAAGTGTGATGGCGATGACGCCTGAAAACTGTGTGTATCCGGTTAATTTCTGTACGCAGGATGATCTTACAAGAGAGTCAAGCATTCGGTATTATCAGCGAGCAATCGACACGGCACAGTTTCTTGACTGTCCGTGTGTGCAGATCAGTACCGGATTCGGATACTTCGATCAGCCAAGAGAAGAGGGTTGGAAATACTGCAGAGAATCGTTGTGGACACTGGCGCAGTATTGCGAAAAGAAAGACGTCAGGTTACTTTTGGAAGAGTTAAAAGTAACGACGACAAACGTGCTTATCACAAGCAAAGATATCGCAAAGATGCTGGAAGAGATCGAGTCTCCGTCAATCGTCGGAATGGTTGATATGGATCAGATGACATATGCGAAGGAAACGATCGATGATTATTTTGATAATCTAGGAGATAAACTTCAGCATATTCACTTTAACGACAGAGGTCATACTGTTCCGGGAGACGGAGATTTCCCGATGAAAGAATATTATGATTCGATTAAAAACAGAGGTTATGACGGAACGGTGTCGTTTGAAATATGCGACAGAAGATATTATCGCGATCCTGATAAGGCGATCGATGATATTGTCGCATGGATGAAAGCAAATACGAACGAGTTTGATTAATTATAAATTACAAATCTTGTTATATAAAGGAGAATACAACATAGAAACAAATATTATACGGAGGAAAGTGTTATGTGGACACAAGACATGTTTGGAGTAGAGAAACCGATTATAGCGCTGCTGCATCTTGACGCGCTTCCGGGAGATCCGGGATATTGCGGAGATATGAAAACAGTTACAGAACACGCAAGGAAAGACTTGCTGGCGCTGCAGGACGGAGGCGTTGACGGAATCCTTTTTGCAAACGAATTCAGTTTGCCGTACCAGCCGGTAGCGGATATCGCGGTTGTTTCGGCTATGGCGTATATCATCGGAAAATTAAAAGACGAGATCAGCGTACCGTTTGGCGTTAATGTCGTAAAAAACCCGATTGCAACGATCGATCTCGGAGCTGCAACAGGAGCAAAATTCGGAAGAAGCTGTTTTTCAGGAGCATATATGGGAGAATATGGAGTATATGTCTCGAACAGCGGAGAAGCGATCCGTCACAGAAAAGCGCTCGGAATCGAAGATATGAAACTTCTTTTTAAAGTAAACCCGGAAGCGGATGCTTATCTTGTACAAAGAGACGTTCAGGTTGTTGCAAAATCCATTCTCGCAGCATCTGGTATTCCTTATTCGTCAAGGTTTGGGATGGGCAGACTACGATCGAATCTCCTGTATGGATTCCTACCGGATCCAGATTTTCCATGTTGCACACCGTAATTGCCGTATCATTAGAATCACGAATGACTTCATATTCAATTTCTTTAAAACCTTTAATGCTTTTTTCAACCAATACCTGATGAACCGGCGACAAGGCAAGCGCATTATGAATAAGCCCCAGAAATTCCTGTTCATCGTCTGCAAACCCTCCCCCGGTTCCGCCCAGAGTAAAAGCCGGACGCAGAACTACCGGATAACCGATGGTCTTTGCCGCCTGAAGGGCTTCTTCTGCTGTATTGGCGACAAGGGACGGCAGTACCGGTTCTCCTAATTTTTCGCACAATTCTTTAAACAGTTCTCTGTCTTCTGCCTGCCGGATGCTTTCACTTCCAGTTCCAAGCAGTTCTGTCTGACATTCTTTCAAAACTCCTTTTTTCTCGAGCTGCATTGCAAGATTCAGTCCTGTCTGCCCTCCGATTCCGGGTACTATGGCGTCCGGACGCTCATGGCGGACGATTTTTGCCATATATTCCAATGTAAGAGGCTCCATATAAACTTTATCTGCAATGGCAGGGTCTGTCATTATAGTCGCCGGATTGGAATTGCACAGGATTACTTCATACCCCTCTTCTTTCAGCGCAAGACATGCCTGTGTTCCCGCATAATCAAATTCCGCTGCCTGTCCGATTACAATAGGACCAGAACCAATAACCAGTATTTTCTTTATATCAGTTCGCTTTGCCATGTTTGTTTTCCTCCATCATCTGTATAAATTGATCAAACAAATACCCGCTGTCCTGAGGTCCGGGAGCGCTTTCCGGATGATACTGGACGCTGAAAACATGATCTTTTCTGCAGGCAATTCCTTCTACTGTATGATCCAGCAGATTGATATGGGTCATCTCCAGATCGGTATTTTTCAGACTGGCATAATCTACAGCATAAGAATGATTCTGGGACGTGATTTCTATTTTCCCGGTTTTTAAGTTTTTTACCGGATGGTTTCCTCCCCGGTGTCCGAATTTCAACTTATAAGTCCCCGCGCCATAGGCAAGCCCGATCATCTGATGTCCAAGGCATATTCCAAATAATGGAAAGTTTCCTCTTATTTTCCGTACCAGTTCCAGAACCGGCTTTACATCCTTCGGATTGCCCGGTCCATTAGACAAAAAGACGCCGTCCGGGTTTTGTTTTTGAATTTCTTCATAAGAAGTGTTCCATGGATATACCATGACGCTGCAGCCTCTTGCATTTAAACTTCGTATAATATTTTCTTTTATTCCGCAATCAATGGCCGCCACAAGATAATTTTCCTGTTTGGCGGCACAGTATCTTATTTCTTTAGAACTGACCTTTTCTACGGCATCTTTCGGAATCTCAAATCCTGCCAGTTTTTTCAATCCTTCTTCCGGCGATGTCTGCGCATCTGTAAGCAGCGCCTTACAACTTCCGAAATCCCGGATCTTTCTTACCAGTTTTCTCGTATCAATGCCGTAAATACCGGGAATATGATACTGTTTCATCACCTCGTCCAGCGTGGCGGCGCTGCGGAAATTGGAAGGAATATCATTATAATCTCTCACGGCAAGCCCGCCGATGGAAGGTTGTTTTGTCTCAAAGTCTTCTTTTGCAATCCCGTAATTTCCGATCAGAAAGGATCTCCTGATACCCAACCGGCGCCGTATTAAATACTATTTCCGTTATTTTCTCTTCCTGACTGCCAAACCCATAGCCATAAAATTGACTTCCGTCTTCCAGAAGAAGCTTCTTATTCCATTTTTCCATTTGTTTCACCTCTCGGATAATTTTTGTTCAAATCGGTCCTTTCGGACATCTGTGGGAATTTCAGTCGCGTATTTCCCGCTAAAACAAGCGTCACAATATGAATGCGTTCCTGTCAGTTCATGAAGGCATTCCAACGGAAGATAGCCAAGTGAATCCGCCCCGATGAGCGTGGCGTCCTCTTTTTCTCCATGGTGGGATGCAATAAGATTTTCTTCCGAATCGATGTCTGTACCATAATAACACGGATGCAGAAACGGAGGTGCAGAGATTCTTAGATGGATCTCTTTTGCGCCTGCCTCTCTTAAAAGACTTACAAGCTGTCTGCTTGTAGTTCCTCTTACAATGGAATCATCAATTAAAACTACTCGTTTTCCCTGAATAACCGATGGGATCGGACTCAACTTCATCCGCACCAGATCGATCCGTTCTTTTTGACCGGGAGATATAAAAGTTCTTCCAATGTATTTGTTCTTGACAAGTCCGATTCCATAAGGAATTCCTGAAACTTCAGAAAATCCAAGCGCCGCGTCCAGACCGCTGTCCGGAACGCCGATTACAATATCCGCCTTGACCGGTTTTGTCTGTGCTAATAGTTTCCCAGCCTGAATTCTTGCTGCTGATACAGAGATCTTATCAATGACAGAGTCCGGTCTTGCAAAATAAATATATTCAAATATACAGGTCTTCTGTTTCTGCGTGCCGCAGTGTTCCCGGCGCGACTCGACGCCTTCTTCGCTAAATACCAGGATCTCTCCCGGAAGAAGATCCCTGATCAGTTCCGCGCCTACAGATGTCAGGGCGCAGCTTTCCGAGGCAATCACATAGGAGCCGTCCGGCATTTTCCCGTAACAAAGGGGACGGAATCCATACGGATCTCTCACTGCGATCATTTTAGCAGAAGACATTAATATAAGAGAATATGCTCCTTCCAAAGAAGTCATGGCGCGGCTTACCGCCTCCTCGATACTAGGCGCAGTAAGCCTTTCTCTTGTAATCATATACGCAATCGTTTCTGTATCGCTGGTTGTATGGAAAATTGCTCCTGATAATTCCAATTTATCACGAAGCTCTAACGCATTGCTTAAATTTCCATTATGTGCCAGCGCCATTTTCCCTTTCTGATGGTTCACCTCTATAGGCTGACAATTCTTTCGATTATTTCTTCCTGTCGTTCCGTACCGCACATGTCCCACGGCCATATTTCCTTCCGAAAGATGTGCCAGAGTATCCTCAGAAAATACTTCGCTTACAAGCCCCAAATCCTTATACGACGAAAAGACGCCATCGTCATTTACAACAATGCCGCAGCTTTCCTGCCCTCTGTGCTGAAGTGCATAGAGTCCATAATAAACCAGTTTCCCAAGACGTTCTCTTTTTCTGCTTAAAATTCCGAACACGCCGCATTCTTCATGAATCGCCATATCTGTTCACTCCTCTTGTTTCGTATTTTCATGGAAAGCCGCTGAAATAAATCCTTGAAACAGCGGATGCGGCCGGTTGGGGCGGCTTGTAAATTCCGGATGAAACTGCACTCCGATATAAAACGGATGATCCGCAAGCTCGATGGTTTCTGCCAAACGGCCATCAGGGGAAGTTCCGCTGATCACCAGACCTGCATCGGTAAGCAGTTCGCGGTACTGATTATTTAATTCGTAGCGGTGACGATGGCGCTCTTGAATGACCGAGCGCTGATAGCAATGCTCCATTTGTGTTCCCGGCTGAATCACACAAGGGTAATTTCCAAGTCGGAGTGTGCCTCCCTTATCAATATCATCACTTTGTCCCGGCATAAAATCAATAACCTTGTCCCTGCACTGCTCATCAAATTCCCCGGAATGTGCTTCCGGAAGTCCAGCCTCATTCCTGGCATATTCAATGACGGCAATCTGCATGCCAAGACAGATCCCGAAATAAGGAATCCGATTCTTTCTGGCATATTCAGCTGCAGTGATCATTCCTTCAATTCCTCTGTTTCCAAAACCGCCGGGAACGATGATCCCGTGTATTCCCCGGAAAATCTGAGCTACGTTTTCTTTCGTAATATTCTCTGAATCGATCCAATGAATACGGATATAAGCATTCTGCGCATAGCCTGCATGATTTAAAGCTTCCACTACGGACAGATAGGCGTCATGAAGCTTTACATATTTCCCGACCAGTCCGATATGTACTTCCCGGGTACGATTTTTTATCTGTTCCACCATTTTTTTCCAGTCTTCAAGCCGGGCTTCCTTTGCCTCTAAATGAAGCTCTCTGCAAACTACAGAAGAAAAGCCGGACTGCTCCAACATAAGGGGCGCTTCATATAAATTTGACAGCGTGCGGTTTTCGATCACGCAGTCCGGCTTCACATTGCAGAAAAGAGAAATCTTCTGAAAAATAGATTCCTCCAAAGGTTTATCGCACCGAAGTACAATGAGATTCGGGTGGATTCCCATTCCCTGCAGTTCCCGTACAGAGTGCTGCGTAGGCTTTGATTTGTGTTCGTCCGAGCCGCTTAAATAAGGGACGAGTGTCACATGAATAAACAGGCTGTTTTCCCGTCCCACTTCCAGAGAAATCTGGCGGACTGCTTCTAAAAAAGGCTGGGATTCAATATCTCCTATTGTTCCTCCGATTTCCGTAATTACCACGTCTGCATCCGTCTGTTTCCCTACGCGATAGACAAATTCTTTGATTTCATTGGTGATATGCGGGATCACCTGAACAGTAGAGCCCAGATATTCTCCCCTTCTTTCCTTATTCAACACATTCCAATAGACTTTTCCTGTCGTCAGATTGGAATATTTATTCAGGTTTTCATCAATAAATCTCTCATAATGTCCCAGATCCAGATCTGTCTCCGCGCCGTCTTCCGTGACAAACACCTCTCCATGCTGATACGGGCTCATAGTTCCCGGATCTACATTAATATAAGGATCTAACTTCTGAGCGGCCACCTTATAACCTCTGGCTTTTAAAAGCCGCCCAAGGGAGGCTGCCGTAATTCCTTTTCCAAGCCCGGATACCACGCCTCCGGTCACAAAAATATACTTTGTCATAAATTGTCATTCCTCTTTCTATTATTTTCCGCTTTCTCCATAGTTTGAAAGCACTCTGGCTGAAGGGTCATTGACGTCACACCCCTCCCACTCTTTGTTCGGCATCCAGAATCCGGCGATCATTTCCGCCTGCCCCGGATAATATTTTTCAAAGATTTCCCTGTACAACAAAGATTCTTTCGTAAACGGACGTGCATAGGTATACTTTTCTGATAATGTTTCCATCTCCTGATCTGTGTAAACGGATTCTGCGTATTCTTTCAGATAATCCACCATGGAATGACCTACTGCGTCTGAAAACGCTGCTTTTTCTCTCCACAGGATTTCTTGCGGAAGGTACGAATCCTCCTGAAATGCATGACGGAGAAGATATTTCCCTTTTCCGTAATGATTCATTTTCAGTTCCGGATCGACTGCCATAACGTAAGTCACAAAATCCAGATCTCCGAACGGAACTCTTGCCTCAAGAGAATTGGAAGAGATACAGCGGTCTGCCCTTAGTACATCATACATATGAAGTTCACGGATTCTTTTCACGGATTCTTCTTGGAACGCCTCCGGACCGGGGGCGAAATCAGTATATTTATATCCAAATAATTCATCCGATATTTCACCGGTGAGAAGTACGCGGATATCTGTCTGCTCATGAATTGCCCTACATACCAGATACATACCCACAGATGCACGTATCGTAGTAATATCGTAAGTCCCCAGAACATGAATCACCTCTTCCAGCGTATCGATCACTTCCTCCGGCGTCATATATATTTCCGTATGTTCGCTTCCGATGTACTCTGCTGTCTGCTTCGCATACTTTAAATCAATGGCGTCTTCACGCATCCCGATGGCAAACGTACGGATAGGTTTCCGGCTCTCTTTAGCGGCGATCGCACAGACGAGCGAGGAATCCAGCCCGCCCGAAAGCAGAAAACCTACCTTCGCATCCGCTACAAGCCGTTTCTTTACTCCTTCGATCAGCAGGTCGTAGATATTCCGGCATACGGTTTCTAAATCATCCCGGCATATGTGTTCTGATTTTGTTATATCGCAATAGCAGGTAAAACTGCCGTTTTTATAATAATATCCCGGAGGAAAAGGCATGATTTTGTCAGTAAGCCCTACCAGGTTTTTCGCTTCACTTGCAAACAGGATCACACCTTTTTCATCATATCCGTAATAGAGAGGACGGATTCCAATGGGATCTCTTGCCGCAATATATTCACCTGTATCGCCGTCATAGAGAATACATGCGAATTCTGCATCCAGCATAGCAAACATATCTGTGCCATATTCTTTATACAAGGGCAGAAGGATCTCACAGTCTGAATCGCTTGCAAAGCTATATCGGTCAGACAATTCTTCTTTGATCTTTTCAAATCCATAAATTTCTCCGTTGCAGACCACGTAACTTCCATCCAATTGGAAAGGCTGCATTCCGGACGGTGTTAATCCCATAATGGCCAGTCTGTGAAATCCAAGAAGACCATTTCCCGTATCAACGATCCGGCTGTCATCCGGACCTCTGGAAATGGTTCTTTGGAAACCTTCTTTAAATTTATCTAAATCGACTACCGGTCCGCAATATCCCATAATCGAACACATACATTTTACCTCCATTTTTCGGGAACTGTTCCATGCGCGCTGTAAACAGTTCCCTTATTTTAAATTTATTCTACATCCTGCAGAGCATCAAAGCCCTCTTCACCGGTTCTGATTTTTACAACATTTTCCACATCATAAACGAAAATCTTACCGTCTCCGATATGTCCTGTATAAAGCACTTTCTTAGCCGTTTCGATAACACTGCGGACAGGAACTTTGCTCACCACGATTTCTACCTGGATTTTCGGAAGCAGGTTTGCCTCAATCTGTACGCCGCGGTAATACTCCGGTTTTCCTTTCTGTACGCCGCATCCAAGAACGTGCGATACGGTCATGCCTGTAATTCCCAGATTCATCATTGCCGCTTTTAATGCCTCAAGCTTTGATTCCTTGCAGACAATTTCCACCTTCGTGAATTTCGGCGTTCCTTCTTCAAATGCAGGAACCGTCTTCACCGGTACAGCTTCAGCTTCCGGCACATCTCCCATGGCAAAGACCGTATTGGTGTCCACATCCTCCGCAATGGTGTCCGGCAGCATAGAAAATCCGGCATATGCGGTAAACAGTCCATGTTCCGAAACATCCAATCCGGCAAGCTCTTCTTCCGGTTTTACACGCAGCCCGATGGTATGTTTAATTGCTAAAAATACAATGGTGATAACCACCGCAACATACGCTGCTACAGCAAGCACGCCTAATACCTGGATTCCCAGAAAGTGCGCGCCGCCTCCATAGAAAAGTCCTGCCTCTGTAGTCTCCCCTGTGGCAAACAGACCGGTCAGAACCGTTCCTGCAGCGCCGCAGACACAGTGTACGGAAACAGCGCCTACAGGGTCGTCTATTTTTGCAATTTTATCAAAAAATTCTATCGCCAGTACAATCAGGATTCCACAGACAACTCCAATGACCGCCGCGCCGACCGCATCTACCGCATCGCAGCCCGCTGTAATGCCTACCAGACCTGCCAATGCTGCATTGTAAGTCATAGAGACATCCGGTTTCTTGTAACGTATCCAGGTGAAAATCAAAGCCGCGCAGCAGGCGACAGCAGCTGCCAGGTTAGTATTAAAGAATACCCTTCCCGCTGTTTCTATCAGGGCATCACTGTCCATACCTACCGTAGAAGCTCCGTTAAATCCAAACCAGCAGAACCAGAGGATAAAGACGCCAAGCGCTGCAAATGTAAGGTTATGCCCTAAAATCGCCTGCGGTTTTCCGTTTTTATCGTATTTTCCAATACGCGGACCTAAGATTTTCGCACCGATCATAGCGCAGATGCCTCCTACCATATGTACGGCTGTAGATCCTGCAAAATCATGGAATCCCATCTGGGAAAGCCATCCTCCTCCCCAGATCCAGTGGCCAGAAACCGGATAGATCAGAAGTGAGATCGCTGCAGAATAAATACAGTAAGCGCTGAATTTTGTTCTCTCTGCCATTGCTCCTGACACAATCGTGGCGGATGTCGCACAAAAGACAGTCTGGAAGATCGCAAACGCCCACAGAGGAACGCCTGAAGGAAGCGCCTGGCTGTACTCGCCCCGGATCAGCGGGTCAAAGCTGCCAATGATTCCGGAACCTTTTCCAAACATCAGTCCGAATCCTACCAGCCAGAATGCCGGTGTTCCAATGCAGAAATCCATCAGGTTTTTCATCAGAATATTTCCGGTGTTTTTCGCTCTTGTAAATCCCGCTTCACACAAGGAAAAACCTGCCTGCATAAAGAAGACCAGAGCTGTGCCAAATAATACCCAGATTGTATTTACAGAACTGTACATGATAACCCCTCCCTTTTTGTTATCTTTGCTATTTTACGCTGAAAAGCAGATCCCCGTAGGTTGGGAACGGCCAGTATTTTTTTGCTGTAACGGTTTCCGCTTCATCACAGGCAATTCGTAACTCCTGCATTCTGGTCAATACTGTATCCCGGATCTGATAAGACTGCGCCACAATATCCTTCACGTCCTGAAGTTCTATCAGAGCTGTTTCCAATGCATCCGTCCTGACTGCCATCTGGTCTGTAAGTGTAGAGAGTTTTTTTATCAGGCCGCTTTCATAACGGCATGCCAATGTCTCATCGACACGTTTCTTCGCAGAAGCTGTCCTTGCCAGTTCCATTGCGTAGGCTTCCACAGCCGGAATGATCTCTCTTTTAACCATATCCACCATAGTATTTGCTTCTATTACGATCGTCTTACAGTAGTTTTCCAGCATAATCTCGCATCTTGATTCCAGTTCCGCCTTGGAGAATACTTTATGTGAAGTAAGCATCCTGACATTTTTTTCATCCAGCAGATGCGGCATACAGTCCGGCGTTGACGGATAGTTCATCAGTCCGCGCTTTTCCGTTGCTTCTTTTATCCATGCATCGTCATAACCGTTTCCATTGAAAATAATCCTCTTGTGATCTTTGATCGTCTTGCGGATCATGGCATGAAGGGTTTCTTCAAAATTCTCTGCTTTTTCCAGTCTGTCCGCATAGATCTTCAGGCTTTCCGCCACTGCGCTGTTAAGCATCATGTTGGCGCATGCGATACTGTTGGAAGATCCCAACATACGGAATTCAAACTTATTTCCTGTGAAAGCAAAAGGTGAAGTACGGTTTCTGTCCGTAGTATCCCGATTGAATTTCGGAAGGACATCCACACCCAGCTTCATCTGTGTTTTTTCCGCTCCTTCATAAGGAATATCTTTTTCAATCGCCTCTAAGACTCCGTTCAGCTCATCGCCCAGAAACATGGACACAACAGCCGGCGGCGCTTCATTTGCTCCCAGACGATGATCGTTTCCTGCGGTTGCAACAGACAGCCTCAGCAGATCCTGATAATCATCCACCGCTTTGATCACTGCGCACAGAAACAGTAAAAACTGCGCATTCTCATAAGGTGTTTCTCCCGGCGACAGCAGGTTTACGCCTGTATCAGTGGAGATGGACCAGTTATTATGTTTTCCGCTTCCATTCACTCCTGCAAACGGTTTCTCATGAAGAAGACAAACCAATCCATGCCGTGCGGCTACTTTTTGCATGATTTCCATCGTCAGCTGGTTGTGATCCGTAGCAATGTTGGTCGTTGTGTAGATCGGCGCCAGCTCATGCTGTGCCGGAGCCACTTCATTGTGCTGTGTCTTTGCAAGGATTCCAAGCTTCCAGAGTTCCTCATTTAAGTCCGCCATGTAAGCCTCTACTCTTGGCTTGATCACACCGAAATAATGGTCATCCATCTCCTGTCCTTTCGGAGGTCTTGCTCCAAATAAAGTGCGTCCTGTAAATTGAAGATCTTTTCTTTGATCATACATTTCTTTTGTAATCAGGAAGTATTCTTGTTCCGGTCCTACAGAAGTAATAACGTATGATACCTTTTCATTGCCGAACAGACGGAGAATCCGAAGCGCCTGCTTATTCAATGCCTTCATGGAACGAAGCAGCGGCGTTTTCTTGTCCAACGCTTCTCCTCCATAAGAACAAAAAGCTGTGGGAATACATAAGGTTTTTCCTTTAATAAACGCATAGGAAGTCGGATCCCATGTGGTATATCCTCTTGCCTCAAAGGTAGCTCTTAAACCTCCGGAAGGGAAGGAAGAGGCATCCGGCTCTCCTTTGATCAGTTCCTTACCCGAAAATTCCATGATAACGCCTCCGTTTGGAGAAGGAGAAATAAAGCTGTCATGTTTTTCTGCTGTGATTCCGGTCAGCGGCTGAAACCAGTGTGTGTAATGTGTTGCGCCTTTCGATACAGCCCATTCTTTCATAGCTTCTGCCACAACGTCTGCTACGCTGCTGTCTAATTGTTCACCTTCATCAATGGTTTTTCTCAATGACTGATATACTTTTGAAGATAAACTTGCCTTCATAACCCTGTCATCAAACACCATACAGCCAAAATATTTGGAAACATTTTTCTTCTTCATAACGACACTCCTTTCGCACGAAAAAAGACAAGGATGCCTTTCCTGCTATCCACATGAAAGACGCCCTTGCCTTTTTCTATCTGTTTCTTTGCAACAACGGAAAAAGCGTCTCTGAGATTGTGTTCTCAAAGACGCCCTTGCCTTTACGTGTTGCATGATAACACCGGACAAACCTCTTTGTCAATTCCTTTTTTGTATTTTTACAAGTACAATTATAACCGTTCAGCCTGCGAAAACCACTTACGGAAACACATATGAAATAAGAAAGATAAAGGAATCCGCGCATCGTTCTGCAAAAACTCAATCAAATTATGATTGACAAACATTCCTAATCGTTGTATAAGTATGCATATGAGCAAAGGCGTTCATTTAGGAATCAGAATTTTTCTGCTTTCAAAATGAGCGTCTTTGTTTTTATTGTATAAGATCAAAAAGAAAGGAATGAAATGGAAAATGAAAACAGAAGGTCAGGTAAGGATTCCTTCAGGATGTGCCATCGCAGCTATGATTTCCAGAGACGGGAATAAAATGTCCGGGGAAACGATCACAAATGCTATGAAACCCATGCATGACCGATCCAATGGTCTTGGCGGCGGATTTGCCGGTTATGGAATCTATCCGGAATATAAAGACTTTTATGCCTTTCATATGTTTTTTGACAGCAGAGCTGCCAGAAAAGGATGCGAGGCGTTTTTAAAAGAACGGTTTGAGATCGTACAGTCAGAAATTATCCCCACAAGAAAAACGCCTCTGATCACAGATGAGCCTATCATCTGGAGATACTTTGTAGCTCCTTTGAAGTCTCTTCTGACGTCTATGCAGCTGGATGAAAAGGAATATGTGGTACGTACAGTCATGAAGATCAATACGGAGATGCCGGGAGCTTATGTCTTTTCCAGCGGCAAAAACATGGGAACTTTCAAAGCAGTGGGATACCCGGAAGACATCGGTATTTTCTATAAATTAGACGAATACGAGGGATATTCCTGGACTGCCCACGGCCGCTATCCTACCAATACTCCGGGCTGGTGGGGCGGAGCTCACCCCTTTGCTCTTCTGGATTCTTCCGTTGTACATAACGGTGAAATTTCTTCCTATGATGCCAACCGCCGTTTTATGGAAATGTTTGGATATAAGTGTACCCTTCAGACGGATACGGAAGTCATCACGTATATTTTAGACTATCTGCTCCGCAGGCAGAATCTGACTCTTGGAGAAGCTGCCAGCGTAATTGCCGCCCCCTTTTGGAGCACCATTGCAGCAAAAACAGATCTTGCAGATCAGAAAAAGCACACTTACTTACGAACTCTGTTCCCCAGCCTTCTGATCACCGGACCTTTCTCCATTGTTTTCGGTTTCAACGGAGGGCTTATGGCGCTCAATGACCGGCTGAAGCTCCGCTCCATGGTCGTAGGAGAAAAAAAAGATATGGTTTATATTGCCAGTGAAGAAACAGCCATCCGAGCCATGGAACCGGATGCCGAAAATATCTGGGCTCCCGCCGGCGGAGAACCGGTTATCGTAACAGTAAAGGAAGGTGTTTTATTATGAGCATTGAATTTATCTACCCTGAGTTTGAAGTGATCCGAAATGAAAACCGCTGCATTACCTGCCGTATCTGCCAGCAGCAATGCGCCAATGGCGTACATTCCTACAATAGTGAAACCAAACAGATGGTATGTGACGAAAGCAACTGTGTAAACTGCCAAAGATGTGTTTCCTTTTGTCCCACCAGAGCTTTAAAAATCGTAAAGAGCGACTGTTCTCTACGCGAAAATGCCAACTGGCCGGAAAATATGATGAAAGAAATTTATAAACAGGCAAACAGCGGCGGAGTCCTGCTCTCTTCCATGGGAAACCCAAATCCTCTTCCCGTTTATTGGGATCGCATCTTAATCAATGCTTCGCAAGTAACCAACCCTCCCATCGACCCTCTAAGAGAGCCTATGGAAACCCGGATTTATCTTGGAAAGAAACCGGAACAAGTGCATCGGATGGCGGACGGTTCTTTAGACTGTGAGCTTCCCCCGCAGCTGGAACTCTCTATGCCGGTCATGTTCTCCGCCATGAGCTATGGCTCTATCAGTTATAATGCGCACAAATCACTGGCTCTCGCTGCAAAAGAGCTTGGGATTTTATATAATACAGGAGAAGGTGGTCTCCATGAAGATTTTTATTGCTATGGAGAAAACACCATTGTACAGGTAGCGTCAGGACGCTTTGGCGTTCATGAAAAATATTTAAACGCCGGCGCCGGCATTGAGATCAAAATGGGACAGGGCGCAAAACCGGGAATCGGAGGGCATCTTCCGGGAACTAAAATTGTAGGAGACGTGTCCCGCACCAGAATGATCCCTGAAGGCTCTGACGCCATCTCCCCCGCGCCTCATCATGATATCTATTCTATTGAAGATCTGCGGCAGCTGGTCTGTTCTCTGAAAGAGGCTACGGAATACAAAAAACCGATTATCGTAAAAGTGGCGGCTGTCCATAATATCGCAGCCATCGCCAGCGGAATTGCACGCAGCGGCGCGGACATTATCGCTATCGACGGCTTCCGCGGAGGCACCGGCGCCGCTCCTACCAGAATACGCGACAATGTGGGAATCCCTGTAGAGCTCGCTCTGGCGGCAGTGGATCAGAGGCTTCGTGATGAAGGAATCCGAAATCACGTTTCGCTCGTAGCAGGCGGCAGTATCCGCAGCGCTTCCGATGTGGTAAAAGCAGTAGCCCTTGGAGCGGACGCCTGTTATGTTGCAACAGCCGCGCTTCTGGCTCTTGGGTGTCATCTCTGCCGCACGTGTCAAAGCGGCAAGTGTAACTGGGGGATCGCCACGCAGAATCCTGAACTTGTGGAAAGACTTGATCCGCAGACGGGAAGCCGTCGGCTTATCAATCTGATGACTGCCTGGAAACATGAAATCAAAGAACTTATGGGAGGTATGGGAATTAACTCCATCGAAGCTCTCCGGGGCAACCGTCTTATGCTCCGCGGAATCGGGCTAAACGAAAAAGAACTTGAAATACTTGGCATTTCCCATGCCGGAGAATAAAAACAATATCATTTTATCAAGGAGATGTGTTATACTATGAAAGTGATAGATGCTGCTGCACTAGATTATAAAACTTTAAACGAAGTCCTTCGGCAGCCGGAACACGATTATGTGATCGAAGGCTGCTGCGGACAGCGCTTTATCGGCGCCGGAATGTCTGACCGGAATATTACCGTCAATGGAATTTCCGGCAATGCTCTCGGCGCCTACCTAAATAACGCCTCTATTACCGTAAACGCAAATGCGCAGGACGCCGTAGGCGATACGATGAACGCAGGAAAGATTTTGATTCATGGCAGCGCCGGAGATGCGGCCGGATACGCTATGAGAGGCGGTAAAATTTATGTTCGCGACCATGCCGGCTACCGGGCGGGCATTCATATGAAAGAATATAAAAAGAAAGTTCCGATAATGATTATCGGAGGATGCGCCGGCAGTTTTCTGGGGGAATATCAGGCCGGAGGGATTCTGATTGTATTAGGATTACAGGAAGATCATCATCCGATCATCGGCAATTTCCCCTGTACCGGTATGCACGGCGGAAAGCTGTTTCTGCGGGGCGACTGCAGGAATCTGAAATTTCCTCCGCAGGTGACGGCAGATATTGCTTCTTTTGAAGACTTGCAGGGAATCATGGATGATCTGAAGGAATATTGCAGCGATTTTCACTATGACCTGAAAACCATTCTCTCCTCTCCTTTTACTCTTGTCACCCCGAACAGCAAGAATCCGTATAAACAGATGTATGTAGCAAATTAACGTGAAAGAGGTGGAAGACTATGAAATATTCCCAGCAAGAAATTATACAGTATGTTCAGGAAGAGGACGTTAAGTTTATCCGTCTGGCTTTCTGCGACGTTTTCGGAAAACAGAAAAACATATCCATCATGCCTGATGAGCTTCAAAGAGCCTTTTCTTACGGTATCGCCATTGACGCGTCCGCCATCGATGGATTTGGTGATGAGACTCATTCAGATCTATTTCTTCATCCAGAACCGGATACTTTGATGCCTCTTCCCTGGAGACCGGAAGAAGGCAGTGTAGTTCGGATGTTCTGTCATATCACGCATCAAGACGGCACGCCTTTTGAGTATGATTCCCGTGCGCTTCTGGAAAAAGCCATTAAAGCAGCCTCTGAAGAGGGATTGCAATTTTCTTTTGGTACGGAACAGGAATTCTATCTTTTCCGGTCAGACGACTTTGGCGAACCTACCATGATCCCATATGATCATGCCGGATATATGGATATCGCTCCGGAAGACAAAGGTGAAAATATCAGACGAGAGATCTGTCTGACTCTTGAACAAATGGGCATTCATCCCGAAAGTTCCCACCACGAACAAGGACCGGGGCAAAATGAGATCGATTTTCGCTACTCCGACCCTATGACGGCGGCCGATAACGCCTTGACTTTTCAGACTGTAGTTAAAGCTGTTGCGTTAAGAAACGGTCTCTGTGCCGATTTTTCCCCAAAACCCCTTCGTGATCAGCCCGGCAATGGTTTTCATATTAACATTTCCGTCAAATCCGATCGCGAATTTAATTATATGGACGCTGTAATTGCCGGTATTCTGGATAAAATCTCGGAGATGACTCTTTTTTTGAATCCGCTTGAAAATTCCTATGAACGTTTTGGACAAAATAAAGCGCCGCTCTACATCTCTTGGTCAAAAGAGAACCGTTCCCAGCTCGTCCGTGTTCCCGCGGCGCTGGGCGAATATCAGCGCGTAGAGCTTCGTTCTCCTGATCCGTCCACCAACACCTACCTGGCGTTTGCCTTGATCATTTACGCGGTCCTCGACGGAATCCGTAATAAAACAGAGCTCCCCGCTCCTGCCGATATCAATCTGTATCGGGCTGATAAAGATACGCTTGCGCGCTTTGGCCAACTTCCGAAAGACTTTAAAACAGCCTGTTTTCTTGCCGCAAACAGTTCTTTTATCAAGAAATATATACCTGACGCGATCTTAAACATTTATTGCAAACAGTAATTTATACGAGTTCCAAAGAAAGGAGAGCATAAAATGAGTCTAAAAGAGCGTACATACAGTATTCTTGTTGTATCTTCGACAGACAGTTTTGCCTCTGCCTTTATCGGCTCTCTTCCTGAAATCCGGTATTATCCTGTTCTTACGGCTTCAAGTGTCAGCGCAGCGAAACGAATGTTAAAAGAAAAGTCTTTCGATTTTGTCATTATCAATTCTCCTCTGTCTGATGATATCGGCGTTCGTTTTGCGATCGACCTTTGTTCCTCCAGACAGATCGCCGTTCTGCTTTTAGTAAAACGGGATATTCACTCTGATATTCATGACAAGGTTGCCGAATATGGAGTGTTTACACTTCCAAAGCCAACTTCAAAACCGACCCTCCTTCAGGCGTTAAGCTGGATGGAAAGTTCCCGCGAGCGTTTAAGGCAGCTTGAAAAGAAATCTTTATCCATCGAGGAAAAAATGGCGGAAATCCGTCTGGTCAACAAAGCGAAATGGTTTTTGATCAGTGAACTTTCTATGAGTGAACCGGAAGCTCACCGCTACATAGAAAAACAGGCAATGGATCGCTGTATTCCAAAGCGATCCATTGCCGAAGAAATTATCAAGACTTATACTTGATCTTCTCCTCCTTCCACTTCCGACTTTATTATCAGAAGTGCAGGGAGGTAAAATTATGTTTTTATTCTGTCAGTCAGGCTTACCGCCTTTTCTTTCTGCCTAAGAATCTGCCTGCCGCCGCAAGCATTGCCGCAAATCCTAAGGTCGTCCATCCGACCGGCGTTTCCTTATCTCCTGTCGCAACAGCCTTTTCATCGCTTGCCGATGGTGTTCCATTCGTTGACGGTGTATCGTCCGGCGACAGTGAATTATCTGGATTCACAATATCTGTATTACCGGAATCCGGATCTGTCGGGAATTCCGGATCTGTCGGTGGATTCGGCTCCGATTTTTCCAGACCTTCTATCGCTTTTTGCAGTTTTTCCAATGCCTCATTCACATCTTCTTTTACTGCATTTTCTCCAAGCTTTAAGACTTTTTCCGCCTCTTTTAAAGCTTCTTCCAGAACCGTTTTACTGTCTTGTGTATAAATACTCAAATCTTTGCCTGCATATAAGTCATATGCCGCCTGAAGTTCTGTAAGATCTCCTTTATACATAGTCAGCCTTTTCCCGACTTCTATCAGTGTCTTATACGCTGTCTCCACTTCTTCGCTTGTTGCATCCGGCTTCTCATCAATCGCTTTTGCATTTTTATACGCTTCCTCATACTCTTCGCGCACAACCGGAATTACATCCTGATATTTTTCATCTTGCATCTGTTCTTCTGCATGCCGGATTGCCTCTTTAAGATGAGACTTATCGACTTCTTCTTTTTCCTGTTCAAATACAGCCGTAAAAGCGGCGCTTTCTTTTGCATCAAACGTATATTTTTCCTGTTCGCTTACCGGGTTTCCTTTTTCATCTTCCCAACGGACAAATTGATATCCTTCTTCCGGATATGCTTCGATTGTAATCTTGCTTCCCTTTTTCACAGTATTTCTTTGGGAAACAGTTCCCTTTCCTTCTGTCTGCGGTATGATTTCCACAACTTCTTTTCCCATTAATTCTGATAAGGACAGTTCTTCATATTTCATAATATCCTGTGAATGTAATTCTGCCGGATTGTAAGAATCATACTTTTCATACATCAGACCGATTTGGTGATTCGGAAGTTCGCTCAGGCAGGAATATGCAAACCCTGCATTCTTACTGTCTACCGAATAATCGTAAGTCCAATCAATTTTATATTTTTCACTTCCTTCTTTTCCGGTATCTGTGATCAAACCGATCTTGACTCTTCCGTCTCTTCGATAATTTCCCACACCGGCAGGAGTGGACATGATCAGCGCCGGCTTTCCTTCTATCAGACCGCCATAGCGGATCACGGATAACTGCGATCCCCATCCCGGCTGGGTCATTCCCGGTACATACGCCGCTTCTGTCCATGTTTTTCCTCCGTCCAGGCTCACTGCTTCCGCTATCTTAGAACCTGTTGATCTCGCATAAACACGAAGCGTTCCATCCGGCATTTCTACGATCTGTGATTCTGACATCGCCGCTTTCTTCGTAGACGGTCCTTTTGCATAATTCCATGTTGCTCCATGATCGTCGCTGTAAATAATTCCCGACTGTGCCGTATCATAAACCGGTACGATCAACCGCCCCTTATATTCTCCGTTTTTAATCTGCATGCCTCTTCCCGGACCTGTGACAAGCACTCTTGAATCTTCTGCTTTGACCATTCCGTTTAAAAGTATCGGATCAGACCATGTTTTTCCGTCATCATCACTGTACTTCATATACAGCCATGTCGTAGGCAATGCTTTGAATACTGCATCTGCATACATAATGTTCATCGGAACGTCTTTGTCTGTCTCATCTGTTACAAGCTGTCCCGAACCGTTCGTAGGATCGAATCTTGACGATTTTTGTTTGACTGTCTGCAATACATTATCCTTCAAAATTTCAAAATTACTGTTCAGAGAATACTCTGTCGGCTGATTCGTTGTATCATTATAGATAACACCATTCTCCCTCACTGTATAATTATAATCTGTTTCTCCTGCCTTTTGCAGTTTCAAGTATTTTTTCCCTTGAATTTCTTTATATCCGCTTCCTGTAACTGCCTGCGGAGAACCATATCCAGCCGCCATAGCGTCCGATATCAAAAATACACGTTCTGTCTCTTCGTCCTGCAAAAGAACCGGATCGATAAATGATGCACTTTGATTTACTCTCGTCTGCGTTCCTACCGGAATTTCTAATGTATTATCTTCATAATCCTCATAGTGGAATGGAAGCTCCGGCTTGCTCCAGTTCTTTCCTCCATCTTCGCTTCTTGCCACTGCAATATCAATATTATTCGGTGAATCGTGCGTACCGCCAAACCTTGCGTCTGCCGCGCTGATCACTGTACCGCTTTTCAGTGTCAAAAGCGCCGGAATCCGGTAATAGTTCGCGCCTGTTCCGTCATTTTTATGGAAAATCTGCTGTAATTCAGGATATGCGGTCTTCTTCGTTTCCTCGATCAGTTCTTCATCTGTTAAAGGAGTCTCATACACTTCGATCTTATGGATATTTCCTCCGAAAGTATATTTATTAATTCCTCCCCTTTTTGTTGCCCCCAGAGAAACAGTATCTAATCCCGTAATTTCAGAAATAAAGCGGTATCCTCCCAATGCAGCGGCGTCTACCGTCAGCACTTTCTCTCCGTTTGCAAACAACTGATACGTTCCTTTTTCTTTATCTGCCTGAAGCGCAATTATATTTTCTGCAGGTTTTCCTTTATAATCTGCCTTCACTGCATTTGCCGCTTTAAATCCATAATTCATCGCGCTCTCATTTCTGATTTCGCAGCCAAGTACTCCTTCAGGTCTGATATAAACATGAAAATGTCTGTTTTCATGTCCTGCTTTTGCATTGGAAACACTAAACAAAGACTGAATTGCCTGATCGCTTGTCGATGTATAGTGTACTAAAATCGTACCTTCTTCCAGCTTCATCAATTTTTCTGCGTAATCTTTTGTACTTAATTCTACCGGTGATCCTACTGCGATCTTCTGATCCTCTTTTCTGAAAACCAATCCTCTGCCTACCGCGTATATTTTAAATATTTTTTCTTTTTCAGCCTCTGCATTTTTTGCTTTCAGCCGGATCGTATATGTCTTTCCTTCCTCCAGTTTCTTTGCTGTTTTCAACACTCCGTTTTCTATCGCAAAATATGGATTATGAGTGTCGCCTTCTCCTGTGCAAAGAGAGAAAACATAGTTTCCTTCAGGAGCCATCTCATTAACTGTGAATGTTCCCACCGTTGTTCCTTCATTCAAGTTTTCTACTTTTTCATCACTCAAACAAATATCAAATGCTTCCTCAAGCGTATTATTTAATTCAATCTCCTGTTTTTGAAATACTGTTTTTTCCGCCCGGTCTTTCAGCCATGCAGACACTTCTACCTCGTATTTCTGATTCTCGGGAAGGTTTTTTAAAACAATCAACTTCTCTCCTGCTTCTGCATCTGTCTCATATGTCTGCCCTGATGCTTTGGAAACCGCTTTCAGATGCACCGCCCCTATCTGAGACTTGCTGTCTTCTTTCAGCTTTTCCAAAGACACGCCGATGCGGTTCGGCGTTTTTATAACTTCCGGAGTGATTTCAGATGTTTTCTCATTGATCGGCATCTCATAAAACAAATTGGCAATCGCGCTGTCCTCTTTCCACAATCCGCATCCTTTTAAAAAGTGTCTGGTCATAAGAAGGTGTCCGTTTGCGCCCGGATGCAGATTATTTCCGAATAAAACAGTATCTTTTTTCAGCCAGCCGTAATCGTTAAACGCTTTTTGAAGTTCCGTATACTGATCGATATAGATCAGGTTCTGCTCGTCTGCGACCTGCTTCATTTTTGCAATATACTGCGGTATATTCGCTTCTCTTGAACCGGTATTCCACATTGGCGTTGGCGTTCTTAAAATGATCACCGCGTCTTTATTTTTATTTCTGATCTTCTCTATGATCGTCTCAAGATTCTTTTTGTATATATCCGCCGTAAGTCCTCCTGTTGCCGCATCATTCGTTCCAAGCATGATCGAGACTACGTCAGGAGTATATTTTTCCAATCTCTGTTCAATATTATTCAGCGTACTTGTTGTCGTCGCTCCTGAAACAGCCGTATTGATCACAGTATCTGAAGCTCTTCCCATCTCATCTTTCAAATATTTTTCAAAAGTCTGAGCGATCCCGTCATAACCTTTTGTCCACAAAGCCGCATGTGTAATAGAATCTCCCATGAACAGCCATGTCATCTTATCTTTTTCTTTCAGCTTTTCCGAAAGCGCTTTTTGCTTTTCATCCAGCGTCTGCCCATACGCGATTCCGACATTGCCTGCTTCCGTTTTTCCTGTCACAGTTTGAAGCTGTGTCGTTCCGTCTGATGAAATACATTTGAAAAGGTACTCTTTTCCCGATTCTGCTCCTGTAATCGTAAATGTATTCCCATCCGCACTTCCCGTTATTTTTTTATCTCCAATACTCAACTCGTATCTCCACGACGTTTCATTTGTTTCCGGGATCTGTACATGCAGACCGGCATTCTCCGCCGTCACAACCGGAAGAACGTTCAAATATACGTCCGGCTGCTCTTCTTCTTTCAGATTCAGAGTCACTCCGTTTCCCGGATAACTGTCCGTCGTCTTGATCGTAGCTGCGGAAAACTGTTTTCCGATCTCAAAATGTCCCGCTGCGTTCAGCGTTTGACCGTCTTTTAATTTATTATTTTTAAAATCATCCTGATTTGTCTGTGCAAAATGATCGACTACAACGATCCGATCGAGCTTCTCCGACTCGTCTTCGTATTCTTTTACAACTTCGTCTACCGCTTTACAGTACAGCATGATTGTTGCATTTACCGCATCATCTTTAACTGCAAATGGCTTTTGGATCACAGCAAATCCTTTTCCGTTTTCTTTTAATCCTAATGACAGGTTGATAAATTGACGCAATGAATCTTGAAACGAAGCAATTCCTGCTTCTCCTGCCTGATAATCCTCTTTCCCGACGAGATAAGCCGCCGCTTTCGGGCTGTAATCCGCCACTAAAGTCTGATAATTGTCAACGACGTCTTTTAAAGTCTGACCGGCCTTTCCTGTGTTGATCGTATAACGCTGCCGCCCGTTTTCATTTCCTGCTTTCGTCCACCGCACATACTCTTCAAACTGTCCTACATAATTTCTTACCCCTCTTGTCTGGGCAAATCCTCCCTGTACGGCTTCTCCTCCTGTAAATACCCATGAGTTATCGCCGTACTGAATTTGAAACATCTCGCCCACTGCCGAACCGCTTGCGATCTCACCGGAAGTTTCCGGTTTCGATATCGCGATCGCGTCCGCGTCCGTCAACGTTTCACTTGTAATGATAACGTGAGAAATCTCCCCCTGAAATCCTTTGTAAACCTGTCCGTCTTTTGTTTTCTGCGCTCCGATCGTCACCTGATCCAGAACCGACTGCTTTGAAAAAAGACCTCTGTTCCCTGCGTCTGTGTTACTCCACATTTCCTGTCCGTCGATCGTCAGACGCATCGACTTCTCATTCTGACTGCTGACAACGACAGTGTGCCAATTCCCATCTGAAAATGAAGCCGGTCCTACATGTTCCGCCGCAGTATGTTTATATACCATACGAAACTTTTCATTCGCCCTTATAAAGAAAGAAGTACAGTCGCTTCCCCTGTTAAGATCTGTCGGAAGATCGATCGTTTTATCTTTCGCTCCCAGTAAAACGCCGTCCGCTTTTTTGGAAGCTTTAAATCTGAACACTACGCTTCCCGTCTCTATTTTATGTATTTGTTCCGCATGATCGCTGACATCGACGGCGCGCGTTCCGTCAAATCTCTGTTCTTCGCCCTGAAATTCCTGAAAGAGAACTGCTTTTTCTTTTAAATCGTCCAATTTACTTTTGCTTTCCGCCTGATACGATTCCTGTCCTTGTTCATTCTGCATTTCATATGCCTGAACAATCAATTTCATATCATCTGCAGCTGTAAACGCTAAAGAGCCTGCCAAAAGTACAGCAGTCCACCGCTTCCAATCCCTCATTTCCTTTCCTCCATTCTTTTTGTGAATTGTAGATATTTTTTCCGGTATTTCAGAATTATTTTGGTATATTATGCACCCATTATATCATCAGGCAATATATGTATCTTGTGCATTTTCTACTATTATATATGCTTTTTTATACATTTCGGAACTTATAATCAATTTGCAATGTGCCTCCTTTGAACTACAAAAAGCAAGCCCTTCTCAGACTTGCTTTTCTTATCTCTTTCCGACATATTCAATTAACCAAATCTTCCCGTAATGTAATCTTCTGTCTTTTTATTTTGCGGTATTGAAAACAGTTTTTCTGTATTGTTGTATTCCACAACTTCTCCGAGAAGGAAAAACGCCGTATTGTCAGACACACGCACTGCCTGCTGCATGTTATGCGTAACCATGACAATCGTATAATCTTTTTTCAGCTCCATCGCAAGGTCTTCGATCTTTGATGTGGAGATCGGGTCAAGCGCCGATGTCGGTTCATCCACCATTTTGGGTAGGATGCCCTCAACCCCTTGTAAACACTGGGCTGTACGGCGTATAATTGCGTGTTTTGTGTACTCTTTTTGTGGTATTTTTCCCCTTCGGGATCGATTATTTCTTCTCATTTTGCTTTTCATACCTTCTATCTTTTCTTCATTTTTCACAACATTACATTTTACTGCTGTGATACCATTGTACGAAAATCATGTAAAATCGACTACCACCAGTTTGTTAAATCAAAGTAAAATTTATGTGAACGGACAACAGACGCATAGATCTGCGTCTGCCATCCAGCAATTTGCTATTTTACATTCTTTACAAATTTTACAAATTTTTAATCGTATTCAAAGCTCGTTTCCCAAGCGCCTTTTTTAACCTGTTGTTTTCTTCCTGCAACGCCGCCATTTCTTTTAACAATTTTTCATTCTGTTCCTCTAATAATTCAATTTTTCTTTTTTGTGCGATATTTCCTATGTAACGCTTTGGACTCACCATACCTGCCTGCTGTTCCACCGCCCGGTCTAACAAAGCTCGCACTTCTTCGTTTTTGTAAAAAAATCCTCTTGATAAACCTGTCTGCTCTATCAGCTTTGTTACAGTGACTTTTTCACCATTTTCCAACATTTTATAGATTTCTTTCTTCGCTGTGTCAATTTTTCTCTTATTTCTCTTCTTATTTACAGCTAACATCGTATCGTACTTGTTCATATTCCTCGCCCCATCCATCTAAATTTTCCAGAATCAGCTGCGATAACCTTTCTCGCACTTTCCTTGTTTCATCCGCCAGGATCTGATTACTCATTTTACGATAATATTTTACATTGTGAACGCTGCTGTGTCCCAGTAGTCTTGCGATTGTCCAATCATCCAGATGCATTTCTGTCAGCTTCACGCCATAGTAATGACGGTACATATGTGTTCCGAAACCGAATAATCTTCCATAATCATCCCGTAAATCTTTCTCCCGTATCATCTGCACAACCTGTGTCTGTATCCTATTATATTGTGCCGGTAAAGACGGATCGGAGTCACTCACAAAAATGTATTCTGTCTCTCCCCATTTTTTCTTTGTATATTGTATGGATCGCTCAATCAGTATTGCTATTTCTTCGCTGACAGGTTTTTCATATGGGTGCGTTTTCATCTGCCGGATATGAACCACTCTGTCTCCCGGTTGCCCTCTAAGGCAATCAGTCCGAAGTGTAAGTGTGTCAGAGATTCGTGTTCCAAGCATCTGATGTAGGATCATTAGCCTGGCTATCTGCTCATTCATTTTTACAATTTCTGCATTCAGTCTTTTTAATTCTTCATCAGAATAGGTTCTGAATTCTGCCCTTGCAGTCGGTGGAATATCTCTGTTAATGATCAGATTTTCCAAAATAGGATACTTATAAGTTTTTCCAACTGCTTCCAGCAATGCCCGCAATCTTGTGATTTCCCCATGCAGTGACTTCGTTCTTGTTCTGTCCGTTTTCAGATGGATCAGGTATTCCTCAAAGATGTCTCTGTCTAATTCTCCCAGCGATTGCATTTTGGGATGCTTCTTATGTAAATATTCTGTTAATCGTTTCCCTGCTGTAATCCCCTTTGTAACCGTAGCGATTGCTTCCTTCTGAAGCAGTAAATAAATTCCTTTTTTTATTTCATTCCTCATATCCGGCTGCCGGATATTTGTAAAATTCAATGTTTTCACTTTCTTGATCGGATTGTTTTTTATCTCTATGGGAAGTTTCTCCAACTCCCAGATATCTTTTTCTGTCTCATCTTCCCAAATATTCGGACAAGTAAAATCCACCATCCGCAGCAAATAAGAAATATTAGGATTTCTTGCAATGCCTTCCTTACTATATACACTTTGGCTTTTTCTGTTTATCTGAATTCCTTCTGTCATCAGCCATCGTTTGAACTGATATTCCCATTTCTCTTTTGACTGCTCCCGCATACTTTTCACACAAACAATTCTGCTATTTAAAAATCTACAGATCTGATTGTAATACACCCGATGCTGGAACGATGTTCCCAATGTATAAATTCTGGCACTTTCTTTAATGTAGGCACCCCATTCCTTCCGAAGCTGTTGCGTTGGCAGTAAACTCAGATCAAAGTATGGCTCTCGCCCACACTTTTTACGTTCCTCTTCACTGGCTTCCTGATAACATGCTAAGTCTTTGAAGTAAATTCTCTGTCCTGACATTTCTGAATCAATAAAATCCAACATATGCAGAAAGTATAAAACGATAGGTGTTCGTTCTCTCCAGTTTTTATTTTTATTGGATTCTCGGTATGCCTTCAATCCTTGTGCGCTAACCCAGCTTTCAAACTGCTGTCCCCATACTGCTTTCGTCTGAACCTTCATACTGTCTACCGACAGGTGATTCATAAATTCACATACCCGTTTAAAATATACCGTTTCCTGGCGGACGCTGCTCAGAGATTTCACTTCTCCACAATGCTTGATATAGAATGTCCATTCTTCTTGAAGTTTTAAAGTTGGCAGTTTTCCTATTTCAAAAGATAGTTTACTGGTACATTTTTTCCGCTGTTCTTCAGTTGCTTTCTGGTAGCATTGTAGTGTCCTTATGTCTATGACTTCCTCCATGCTTCCACCTCTCTTTCAATCCAACAGACAGCGAATTGTCTGTTTCCTTAAAATATGCTTTGCTTGCTTCATCAATCCAGCGTGGCATATAATCAATGTATTGCTGCGTCATTTCTTCGTAAGCATGTCCTAGATAATCCCTTACACTTTGAAGCGGAACTCCCTCATCATAAAATACGGTAGCTAATGTATGCCGATACCCATGTGCCTGGAATATATACGTTCCATCTCCTATTTGGTATGTTTCACATAACTTTTTCATCCGTTCCCGGAAGGTAGAGCTGCAAAATGCACCGCCCTTTTTATTTTGGAATACATAATCCTCCGGCTTTCTCCGTTTCTTTTTGATATATACCTGCATCAGCCTGTATAACACTTCCGGTATAGGAATCCGTTTGTAATTCCTCATTTTCACCTGATAAATCTGCATCCAGTAATCATCGTCCTGTCTGTAATACTCTTTTGCCTTGATCGTACAAACTTCACTGATTCGCATCCCCACTGCCCAAAGATGTAGGTACATCAACCGGATATCTTCCGGAAAATATTGCAGATTCTTCAAGATTTCCTTAGAAATCACTTCATCTACCGAACGGTCATGATGCCTGTATATTTCTGTCTTTAAGTAATATTCTTTATGAAAAGGAATTCTTTTAACCTGGTATCGTGTCAGCAGATATTGGTAAAAATGATCGACTGCTTTCACATAGCGGTTGAACGTATTGGGATGCAGCTTCTTTTCTCCTATATATTTAAAGAAACGATCAATGTTTTCTCCTGTCAGTTTTCTGGCATCTTCAAATTCTGTTTCATTATAATAAGCCAGAAAACTCTGTATATAATGAGCTTCTTCCCGAAGACTGCTCAGAGACAATGTAGATAACCCAATCCCATACTTCATATATTCTTGAAATAATCTTCTATTCTGCAAATGTCTTACCGTTTGAAAAGTAACTGTCCGCACCATATTGCTCTGGTTCACTCTTTCTTTTTCAAAGCAGAATCTGGAAAGATACCACACATTTGCATTCCAATTGGTTTCTTTCGCTTCTGTAAATAGCACTTCTCTACAGTAATCAATGATGCGATTTGGCTTTTTCTTCCGTTCTATCAGATATTGCCGAAATGCGACCTCTTCTTCGGCTTCCAGATATTCAATATCCTCAATCCCTCTTTCAGAACAAAAGTTATAAAAATATCGCAGATGTCCTAATTTTTCTACCCTGTAATCGTTACTATAATCATCGGTAATCAATTTCTGCAGGCTCTGAAAAATCTGCCTTTTCATCCGTTCCGGACTTTTCTGTTGAAAATCCCATATCAATGCTTTTTTATCTGTACTTTTGTTAAATCTGGAAGCTATTTCCTGATCTGGATAATATAGAAGAAACCATATTTTATTTTCATATAGTATCTTCTGGTTTCTTCCCAGCAATGTATTTGCTTTTTCTCGGATTGCATGGCGTTTGATCCAATCAAATCCTGTCAGATATTTCACCTTCGTTCCACGAGTCAATTCCGAATTCAACCAGTTCTCATATTCCTGCCGATAGGGATAATCCAACTCTTCTATGTGCCGGATCGCTTTTTCTGTCATGTAGCTTTCCACACTATTCCGGATTGTTCCTGCCACCTCGATACAGGTTTCCAGCTCCTTATGTAATTGGATTTGCTCTTCTTCTGTCAATCTTTGCTGTGATAATCTCCATGCCTGCGTGGAAAGCACTGGCATCTTATATCACCTCGATTCTTTATAATAATTCCTGCACTCCATATAAAGCAGAATGCTTGTTATAAAATTCCGTACTTGCCTGTTTTAGCTTGTCATCCATTAAATTCAGATATCTGGTCGTTGTATCTAAATGTCGATGTCCAAGAGACTGGCTGACAAGTTCCAGCGGCCAGCCGGAATCCCATCTTGCGTTAGCGAAATATCTTCTCAGCATGTGAGGCGTGATCTTAATTCCTGTCTTTTTTTCCATTCGATGGAACATATCATATACGCTTGCCACCTGCATCGGCTTTCCTTCTGTTTCACCTGTAATATTGATAAACAGGTAATTCTGACGCCGAAGGATGTCCCAGTATTCCGAAATATAAAATAGCAGGAAATCATAGGTGTCTGCACTTAACCTGCCTTTCCGTTCCTCTGCATTCTTTGCACGTGCATCGTTAGCATTGTCATCTCGGAAGCAGACACGAACGGAATGATTTTCATAATCAATATCTTTTGTATAATCAATCCCCAGCAATTCACCAATCCGAAATCCCAGTTCTGACGCCATCAGTATTAGCAGTTGATCCCGGCAGTTTGTACACGCTTCTAAAATAGTCACGATCTCATTTTTCTCTGCAGCCCGGACTTCCCGTTCTTCTTCTTTCAAATATCCTGCAAAGGATCGAAACCTTAACCTTCGCTTCACTCCCACACTATTCGCAACATGGATCGTGCCATAAGAGAGTACCTGCAAAGGTCCAAATTGATCTTCTGCCATTTCTAAAAAGGAAAAGAACCCGAACACATTTTTTAGATATGTGTTACAGGTTCTGTTTCTTGGCGTTTTCTTCAGATTTTTTGTATGGTTTCCCGCTTTCAGCCATTGCAGGAAATCTGTGAAATGATTAAATTGTGCTTCATAATCCATCTGGCAGACATCTGTAAATCCCATTTGTCTGCCATCGCAGAAGTTCATATAGTAACAGATGGATCTCGCCAGACTTCCTACGGTGTTTGGAGACTCTTGAGCACGCGTCTTATGTGTTAAAAATCTTGTCGGAAGGAGTTCTATCTCCATTGTTTCCATATTCCGAATGAAGAAATATTTCACTTTTCCATCTCTGATCATTTCTACTTCGTATGCTCTCATATCCATTCACCGTCCTTTCCTCTAACGCTATACACATTATACCCACTTCATGTCAAAACGTCTATTCATCAATACCAACAATCCCTCGCAAAAGGGTTCTAAAACTGTACTAAACTTTCTCTGTTAAACTTGTTTCAGTTTAAGCATAACCAACAATTCCGGCAAACGAATTTCTTCCGACAATTACAGATAATATTCCACGCCCTTCCGGCTGCGGATAAAAGCCTGTACCTCTCTCAATTCTTCTGCCATCTGACAAGTTGGAAGTGCATTCAGCACATCTTCATGATACTTGCCACCTTGTACTGCTCTATTATCTAAAATAGACACTACGCAGGTATCGGTTTCTGTCCGGATGGCTCTTCCAAACCCTTGTCGCAACCGTTTCTGCATATCCGGCACAATGATGGACTGAATATAGGCTTCCAAGGATTCATAGGTTTCTTTCTCCGCCTCGCTGATAGGATCCGGCACTGCAAAAGGCAGTTTCACGATAATCAGTGAAGATACCATATCTCCCGGAAAGTCCACCCCTTCCCAACAGGAGCCGGCTGCGAACAGCACCCCGTTTTCCATAGTCTTAAACCGCAGGATTTCTTCCTGGGAATGCCTCCATACTTCCACCATGGGAAATGGCAGGCTGTCTCTTAAAATCTGGTACACACTTCCCATCAACGTGTAAGAAGTAAACAGCACCAGCGTATGTCCGTAAGTGGAACAGATCAGGGAATGGATATGGTTTGCTATCATCACTGCCTCTTCCCGGCTTCCTCTCCTGCAATGCTCCAGCGTCTTTGGCAAGTATAACAGACAGTTCTTCTCATAGGAAAATGGGGACTCTGCCACATATTCCTGTACCCCTGCCCTTGCTTCCAGCCCGGTGACCTGTCGGGTGCGCAAAAAGTCTGCTCCTGCCTTTAGCGTTCCGCTGGTTAAGATTGCGGATATTTCCTCTTCCCTGTCCCATAACATCTTTTGAAGCAGTTCTGGGATTTCCCGGCTGGCTGCACACAAAATGGGAAGCTGCTCTTTATCCAAATATAGATAACGGACATATTTCTCATCGCTGCTGCAAAAACACTCTAGCACATCCTTCGCCTCTTCCAAACGGTTCCGTATCCACTTTGGAACACTTCGCTCTAATTTTTCTAAAAGGAATTCCAGCATCTCTACACCTTCCCACAGCGAAACTACACTATTCGTTGTATTACGGAATGTTTCCCTGATTCCTTTTCCGATCCGTTGTTCTGCTCCAACGACACGCAATGCTTCGCCCATCACTGTCCGAAGGATTCTTGCCTCTTCTTTCTGATGCTCCCGTTCCAGATAATACACCATTTCCCGGATATCATCCATACACAGATTTTTCCCGAACATCTGCTTGGCCGCTTCCGGCAGCTTATGGGCTTCGTCTACAATCAATGTCCGATAATCCGACAATAACGGTTTATATCCTTCTGCTCTATGATACGCATCTGCCAGTAAATAGTTGTGATTGCAGATTAAAATAAATACATCCTGTTTCTTGGCTTCTTCCAGATACCTCTGATAGCGGCACATCTGTCTGCCCGGACATTCCCTTGGGCAGAATTTCGGCACACATACCAGCCTTCTGTCAAATCCACTCAAATCTTTTACCGTATCCATATCATAATGTTTCCGCAAAGACAGCAACGCTTCTTTTTGGGCAGCATTCTTCTGTTTATGGCGGATTGCTTCGATTCGTTGTTCCAGCCTATTGTC
>OODP01000545.1_pt1 | contig 32453 bp, 24 predicted proteins | sample 1671011 | NCBI WGS metagenome assembly OODP01 (sample SAMN06348113, study PRJEB24527) | human gut metagenome | biome: human gut; feature: ankylosing spondylitis patient; material: feces | host: Homo sapiens | place: China | collected 2015-10
AAAAAGTTCTGGTACTTGGCTCCGGCCCGATTATCATTGGCCAGGCAGCTGAATTTGACTATGCAGGCACCCAGGCCTGCCGTTCCTTAAAAGAGGAAGGCATTGAGGTTGTTCTTTTAAACTCCAATCCGGCAACCATTATGACAGACAAGGATATTGCCGATCGGGTGTACATTGAGCCTCTGACAGTAGAGGTAGTAGAGCAGCTGATTAAAAAGGAGCATCCGGACAGCATCCTTCCCACTCTGGGCGGTCAGGCTGGACTGAATCTGGCTATGGAGCTGGAGGAGGCCGGATTTTTAGAGAAAAACCATGTGCGACTGATTGGAACTACGGCTCTGACCATTAAAAAGGCAGAGGATCGGGAAATGTTTAAGGAAACCATGGAGAAAATCGGTGAGCCGGTAGCGCCCTCAGATATTGTAGAAAATGTAGAGGACGGTCTGCGGATTGCAGAAGAAATCGGGTATCCGGTGGTTCTTCGTCCCGCCTACACCCTGGGCGGCAGCGGCGGCGGAATTGCCGAGGATCGGGAAACCTGCCGGGAAATTCTGGAAAACGGTCTTCGCCTTTCTCGTGTGGGACAGGTTCTGGTTGAACGCTGCATTGCCGGATGGAAGGAAATTGAATATGAGGTAATGCGTGACGGCGCCGGAAACGTGATTACGGTATGTAATATGGAAAATATCGATCCCGTAGGCGTTCATACAGGTGACAGTATTGTTGTGGCTCCCTCTCAGACTCTGGGGGATAAGGAATACCAGATGCTGCGCAGCTCTGCCTTAAATATTATTACAGAGCTGGGAATCACCGGAGGGTGCAATGTTCAGTATGCCTTAAATCCCAACAGCTTTGAATACTGTGTAATTGAAGTAAATCCCCGTGTCAGCCGTTCCTCTGCACTGGCATCGAAGGCGACTGGGTATCCTATTGCCAAGGTTGCTGCAAAGATTGCTCTGGGCTATACTCTGGATGAGATTAAGAACGCTGTTACAAAAAAGACCTATGCCAGCTTTGAGCCTATGCTGGACTACTGTGTGGTAAAAATGCCCCGTCTGCCCTTTGATAAATTTATCAGCGCAAAACGTACTCTGGGAACTCAGATGAAGGCAACCGGAGAGGTTATGAGCATCTGTACCAATTTTGAAGGTGCTCTGATGAAAGCCATTCGTTCCCTGGAGCAGCATGTAGACTGTCTGAAATCCTATGATTTCAGACATCTGGACAACGATGCGCTTCTGATGCAGTTAGGAAAGGTGGATGACCGAAGAATCTGGGTGATTGCAGAGGCACTGCGCCGGGGAATGGCTTATGAGATCATTCACAGCATTACCAAGATTGATTTCTGGTTTATCGACAAGCTGGCGATTCTGGTAGAGATGGAGCAGGCCTTAGAGAAGGGCCCGCTGACTCCGGAGCTGTTAAAGGAAGCGAAGCGGATGGAATTCCCGGACAATGTGATTGCCCGCCTTACCGGAAAAACTGAGGCAGAGATCAAGACAATGCGTCATGAAAATCAGATTCGGGCGGCCTACAAAATGGTAGATACCTGCGCGGCTGAATTTGCAGCAGAAACTCCTTATTATTATTCCTGCTTTGACGGAATCAGCGAGGTGGAGCCGGATGAGTCAGAAAACAGAAAGAAAAAGGTTCTGGTGCTCGGTTCCGGTCCTATCCGGATCGGCCAGGGAATCGAATTTGACTTCTGTTCTGTACACAGTACCTGGGCCTTTAAAAAAGAAGGCTATGAGACCATTATTGTAAATAATAACCCGGAGACGGTAAGTACGGATTTTGATATTGCAGATAAGCTATATTTTGAGCCGCTGACAGCAGAGGATGTGGAGAGCATCGTTGATATTGAGAAGCCGGATGGCGCTGTTGTTCAGTTTGGAGGTCAGACAGCCATTAAGCTGACAGAAGCGCTGATGAAAATGGGCGTGCCGATTCTGGGAACAGCGGCAGAGGATGTAGATGCGGCAGAGGACAGAGAACTGTTTGATCAGATTCTGGAGCAGTGCCAGATTCCGAGACCGGCAGGACAGACGGTATTTACTGCAGAAGAGGCCAAGAAGGCAGCGAATGAGCTGGGATATCCGGTTCTGGTGCGTCCCTCCTATGTGCTGGGCGGACAGGGTATGCAGATCTGCATCAATGACCATGATATTGATGAGTTTATTGGTATTATTAATATGATTGCCCAGGATCATCCGATTCTGGTAGATAAGTATATTATAGGAAAAGAGATTGAAGTGGATGCTGTCTGCGACGGTCAGGACATTCTGATTCCTGGTATTATGGAGCACATTGAGCGGACAGGAGTACACTCTGGAGACAGTATTTCCGTATATCCGGCCCCCAGCATTACCCCTGAGGTGGAAGCAAAGCTGGTGGATTATACAGAAAAGCTGGCACGGGCTCTTCATGTAAAGGGAATGATCAATATTCAGTTTATTGTAGCAGGAGAAGAGGTTTATATCATCGAGGTAAATCCCCGTTCCTCCAGAACCGTTCCCTATATCAGCAAGGTTACGGGAATCCCCATTGTGCCTCTGGCTACGCAGGTCATCTGCGGACACAGTCTGCGGGAGCTGGGCTACACGCCGGGGCTGCAGAAGAAGGCAGAGTATATCGCAATCAAAATGCCGGTATTCTCTTTTGAGAAAATCCGCGGAGCAGATATCAGCCTGGGACCAGAAATGAAGTCTACCGGTGAGTGTCTGGGAATTGCCAAAACCTTTAACGAGGCTCTTTATAAGGCATTTGAAGGTGCAGGAATTAAGCTGCCTAAGCATAAAAATATGATTATTACGGTGCGGGATTCGGAAAAAGAGGATGTGGTAGAGATTGCCCGCCGTTTCCAGAATGTGGGCTACCGGATTTTTGCCACCCGTGGTACCTCCAAGGCTTTAAATGATCATGGAATCAAAGCTCTTACTGTGCAGAAGCTGGAGCAGGAATCTCCCAATATTCTGGATCTGATTCTGGGTCATGAGATTGATCTGATCATCGATATTCCTCATCAGGGAGCAGACAGAAGCAGGGATGGCTTTATTATCCGGCGCAATGCCATTGAGACCGGCGTACATGTACTGACCAGTCTGGATACGGCTGCTGCTCTGGCAACCAGTTTGGAAAACAGAGCAAGAGAGCTGACTCTGGTAGATATTGCAAAGGTGGTACGGTAAAGGAGCAGGAAAGAACAGAAAGGATATTGGACAATGGCAGGAGGAATGCAGATGACATGGGATGACTGGAACCCATACCTGGGTGTGGATTACCGCCTGATGGGGGCTGTGGCTGTCATCTGCCTTCTGGGCGCTGTGATCCTGGAAATTGGGGCTTTTCGGAGACGAAAGGCCCTTTTTGTGTATCCATGCGCAGGAAGGCAAAACGATATTTACTCAGGAAGCAAAGCGGGAAAATACCTGAGAAGAAATGAGGGTTACAGACCGGGGATCTTTTTGTGGAAAGGAATTCTCTGGTTCTATGTATTTACTATTTTATGTGCAACAGTTCTGGGAAGGAGCGGCGGTCAGAAACCAGAATTTTCTCTGGAGCTTTTCTGGACGTTGAAGGCGGCTCTTGCTACAGGAAACTGGAGGTATTGGTATTTTATTGTGGGAAATATTCTTCTGTTTGTGCCTCTGGGATTTCTGCTCTGGCAAACGGTTTCAGACAGACCCTGGAAAACCTTTCAAATTGTTATTTTGTGTTTTTTTCTTTCTGTGCTGGTAGAAGTTATTCAGTATATAACGGGAACCGGGTTCAGCGAGCTGGATGATTTTTTCAATAATACCCTGGGCGGCTGGCTGGGCTGCGGAGCCGGATTCCTGTATCAGAGAATATTTCACGGAAGGAGGTACTGAGAGAGGAGATGATGAAGTTTCAGGACTCCAATTTCACTGGGATGAAAAGAGAACATTCTGGTTTATACACTGGAATGGAAAGAGAACATTCTGCTTGTACTGTCTGTATTCTTGTGCTAAACTGAAAAAAAGCATACTACATTTCTTATATTTCTATGGGCTTATGGCCCGTCCGGTTCTGTCTTGGAATCATTTAGAAAGGTCTATGCTTACAATCACTAATTTATGAAGCAGAAGACCTTGAAAAAGCTTGTCTTCTGCAGCGCTTACAAATGCAGAAGGCAGAGAAAATGCTTTCTGCCATAACAGACAGGAGGCGAAGAATGAGACAGAAACAGTCAAAGGAAAACAGCCGGAAGCATCATCAAAAGAGCAGTCCGGCAGTCAAACGGGAGGCAGAAAGCCTGTCAATATCCACAAACACAATCGAAAAAAACGAGAAAGCCAGATTGGAATCCCGGATAACTTCCAGTATGTCATATTCTGTTTCGGAAAAGGAATATGATAAGAAATTGGCTCAGGAACTGGAAGACCGTTATGAACGGTACCGGGAGATTCTAAAGGATCTTACGCTGATGAGCGACAGCTTTATGCGGGCTGTGCTGAAAAATCCGAAATGTACAGAGGAGGTGCTGCGGATTATTCTGAATAAAAACCAGTTACAGGTCATTGACCAGAGATTACAGGCAGATTATAAGAATCTGCAGGGCAGGTCGGCGATACTGGACTGTGTGGCTGTGGACAGAGAACACAATCTTTATAATGTAGAGATTCAGCAAAAAAGGGAAGGGGCATCCCCGAAGCGAGCCAGATATCACAGCGGATTACTGGATATGAATTTTCTGGAGCCTGGGGAAGCGTATCAGAAGCTTCCAACCAGTTATGTCATATTTATTACGGAAACAGATACGCTGGGGGATCATCTGCCGATTTATCACATCAGCAGAAAAATCCGTGAAAACGGAAAGGATTTTCCAGACTGCGCTCATATCATTTATGTGGATTCAAAAAATCAGGAGGACACGGAGCTTGGAAGGCTGATGCATGATTTTCACTGCAAAGCGCCGGAAGAGATGTATAATCCCGTGCTGCGCCGGCAGGTTTATCAATTTAAAAAGACCAGGGAAGGAGTGACGTTTATGTGCAGAGAGATGGATAAGATTTACAGGGATGGGGAGAGGAACGGCCAGAAGATAGGTCAGAAGATAGGTCAGGAACGAGGCGAAAAGATAGGCCAGGAGCGAGGCGAAAAAATCGGCCAGAAGCGGGGAGAAAAGATTGGCAGAGAACGAGGTGAGAAAATAGGTAAAAAACAAGGTGTAAAAAGTGAACAAAGAAGAATAGTAACTTCATTAAAACGAAAAGGGAAGACAATGGATGAAATAGCATATCTGACAGGAATTCATGAAACTGTGGTGCGGAAATTGCTGGGGTAAGGAAGAAATAAGGCAACAAAGCAACACAGAAAATCAGATTGTTGAACTTCAGGGTCTTGGTATTGATGCTGTTTCTGGTGCAACGCTTACGAGCAATGCCATTTTAGATGGTGTGGCAGACTGTGTGAAGCAGGCAGGAGGAGACGTGGAAGCACTTAAGGCTGTGAAGCCGGAGGTTACGGCAGCAGAGGATGAGGAGCTGACAGCAGATGTAGTTGTAATTGGTGCCGGCGGTGCTCTCAATGCTGTAGATGAAGGCAGTGAGGAGGATCTTGCCAGAGAAGACAGCGTGGACTTCCATTATCAGCAGACCTATGAAGGCGGAGACAAGCAGGGAGATCCGGAACTGGTTCGTAAGCTGGTTGATGAAGCCTATGATGGTGTAGAGTGGCTGATGGATCTGGGAATGGAATTCCAGCCAGGACTCTTTACTGTAACCGGTGGTATGTGGGAGCCGCGCATAAGCCGGTAAAACCGGAGGGATCCGGATTTTTCAAGACCTATCAGGCTTATATGGATAAGAATGAAGGAATTACTATGAAATACGAAACGACAGCAAAACACCTGATTGTTGAGGATGGCGCTGTTGTGGGTGTTGAGTGCGAAGGGAAAACCGGAAACAAAGTGACCGTTAAGGCTAACAATGGTGTGGTTCTGGCTACCGGAGGCTTTGGAAGAAATATTGAGATGCGAGAGAAATACAATGAGGAAACAAAGCTGTGGCCGACACTGGACGAGACCATTCCATCTACCAATACGACAGCGATTACCGGAGATGGTATTGTTATGGCAGAGGAAATCGGCGCAGAACTGGTTCAGATGGGCAATATCCAGCTGCTTCCTCTGGGTGATCCCCAGACAGGAAGCCTGTCAGAAAATATTGAGCATTCTGTAGAGAGCCGTATCTTTGTCAATAAAGAAGGCAATCGTTTTGTAAACGAAGGCGGACGCCGTGATGAGATGACGCTTGCTTTATTTGAGCAGCCGGATACTACAATGTATATTGTAATGAACAGTGACTGCTATCCTACCGGCGATGAGGTAAACAACTTTAATGAAAGCGTAAATTCTCTGGTAGCAGCCGGACGTGCTTACAAGGCAGATACACTGGAAGAACTGGCAGAACAGATTGGTGTTCCGGCTGAAAACCTCAAAGCAAGTGTAGAGGAATATAACCGTCATCGTCTGGGCGGTGATCTGGAAGGTCAGGAGGACGAGTTTGGACGTACTCTGTTTACCGATAATGATCAGAAGAACAACGGCATTGACGATGCTCCTTTCTATGCGGCAGCTCGTGTTCCTACGGTTCATCACACGATGGGCGGTGTAAAGATCAACCTTAACACAGAGGTGATTGATACAGAAGGCAATGTAATCCCGGGACTGTATGCAGCTGGCGAGGTAACCGGCGGTATTTATGGAAGCAATCATCTCGGTGGAAATGCCTTAACTGATACAGTTGTATTTGGAAGAACTGCAGGCGCCAATGCTGCTGCTTATGAAAGATAAGCAGAAAAAGATTCTGACAAGAGCAGGATAATAGTCAGAAAATATCAGGAAGACTGTAAAAAAATTTTGCAGCCTTCCTGATTTGTGTTATAATAAAAACGTAACTATTCAGGACGGCGGGAAATTTGAAAGAAAAAGCTGTGTTAAGCTTACTTGTAAGCGGATTCAGGAGGTGCTTTATGGATAAAAAAAAGCTGGTGATTACCATTGAACGTCAGTATGGAAGCGGCGGAAAAATTGTAGGAAAGAAGCTGTCAGAGGAGCTGGGAATTCCGGCTTATGATGATGAAATTTTGAGTCTGACAGCAGAAAAAAGTGCAGTAGGAGAGCAGTATTTCAGATTGGCAGATGAGAAGGCGGGAAACAATCTTCTGCGTCGAATTGTAGGAGGAATTCGCCATACACTGCCGGGAAATCCCAAAATTGAAGGTGATGTTACATCTCCGGATAATCTGTTCCGTTTTCAGTCAGAGGTGATTCGGGAACTGGCAGAAAATGAATCCTGCGTGATTATTGGCAGATGTGCCGATTATATTCTGGAAACAGCAGGAAAAGAGGATTTGATTAAAATTTTTGTTTATGCAGATACTGCTACCTGTATTCGCAGAACCATGGAAGCAGACGGTCTTGCAGATACCAAGGAAGCCTTGGATAAGCTGACAAAGATTACCAGACAGAGAAGAGAATACCACAGATATTTTACCGGCAGAGAATGGGAGGACGTAAGCAACTACGACCTGCCCATCAATGCCAGTAGGTTGGAATATGATCAGATTATAGAACTGATCAAAGCATACATCCGTATGGTTGGATATGATGTTTAATCGGTGCTATCGGATATTTAAGGAGCATTGGTTGGACTGAAGGTAAATAAGAGTTCTCCACATATCCTGCTTCCAGGCGGTTTTGAGGCGGTTGTCCGTAATGGGCAGCCGCTCTTTTATTACCTTTGCGGCACCCTGAATTTTGCAGACACAGAGGGAATCCTCAGTCTGGCTTTCAGGCAAAACAGAGGCAGCTCCAGAGTTTGGAATCAGAAGCTCAGAGGTCTCTCCTTTCCAGAAGGGTTCTTCGCTGGTAATCAGGGAAAGCACAGGCTGCAAGGAATCACAGCTGGTTACATCTGTGATGGTGATTCCCTTTTCCTTATCCAGGCGAACGGTTCGTACATAAGATGAAACTCTTTGTTCTGGATAAGCGTCTGCCAGTTCCATGGAAATTTCTCCAAAGGTATCGGTCAGCTGCCAGCGGACATCGTTTGCCCGATATTGGGGACCGTTGTGCTGCATGGCGGCAATGGCGGGAGCGCCGGATTCTGAATTGGCAGAACCAAAATTCACTGCATATCCATAAGGAAGTGAAATGGCAGCCGATTCGTCACATCCAGCAAAGGAAAGCAGATTGTGATACTGAGACTGCATGGTCCAGATGGAATAACGCTCTTCCGAAAATGTTTTTTTCTGATAGGTTTCCACTCCAATATCAGCAAAGAGAGGCTGCCCGTTTCTGTAAATAGTAAAGCTGCCGGTGTCATTGTGATTATGGCTGTCATCATTATCACCGGCTTTTACGGCCAGACAAAACCGACTGTCACGGACGATAAAAAGCCCGGTGCTGGGATAATAAATATCATCTCCTGTGGTTGGAGCAGCTGTCACATAATCCGTCATTTCCTGAGCGGAAAAAATCGTCTGCAGGCGGTAAAAAAGATTGTGTTCTTCTCTAAGCAGAGGGTCCTGTGACTGGCGGAAATCTCCGGCAGCAAGTCCCATAAGACGGGGATTTGCGGTGCGTTTTCCAAAGAGATATTCTCGTGCGCCGCACTGTCCGGCAATCGGAGAGCAGTCTGCAAAATTGATATAATAGGGGCCTGCCGCATGTACCTGAACAATATAGGAGGCAATATTTTTAATCTTCGGCTCCTCATATAAAGCGTGGAAATGTCCGTCTGTTATGGCATTGAGGATTTCCATACAGCCAAAAAGACAAAGGCCAGCGTGGTGAAAATACTGAGCGCCCTCATCACAGCAGCCATCCTCCCCATATTCTGCAAGAAAATAGTCAAGGCTTTCGCATGCCTTAAGAAAAACAGCTCTGCGAACTTCCTCACTGATATCTGACAGTGCGGCAGTCAGAAGAATATTCTGGGTACACCAGACAGTCCAGTTATTCATATGAGATTTGCCGTCTCCCATCCACCAGAAATGCTCGTTCAGGTAAGGAACAAAGATACGTTCGGACAGGGCCTTATCAAGAAGGACAGAAACAGCAGGACTGACTGCATCCAGCTCCTGCTTTAACAGGTATCTGGCTGTGGAAAGAATGGCAGCTGTCTCCGCGGCGAATAAGTCAATTACCGGGCGCCGTGCATCTGGAAGAGGAAGCTGAGGTGTATCACGGATATAGGAATTGTGGGCAGGAAGACACCAGGAGGTCTCCTCACAGATAGACCAGATTCCATTTAAAACAGAATCCAGAAAGCGTCCCTGATGCTCGGCACACTCTGCCAGAAGCATGGAATTGAGAAGGGTTCTTCGGGCAAACAGCTTGCCTTCAAAGAGTGATCTTCTTCCGGTTCTGGTAAAATCAAGATAGTCTGTGGCAGTAAGAGTCGGCCACGGCTCTTTCAAACAGCGTTCTCCATCTTTGAGAAGAAGGGAAAGAATGGAAGGATCCAGGTGCTCCCAGGCAGTTCGAACTGCAGCAGGGGCAGCCGGATGAAAGGGTACAAAAGTGGTACAATAGGTCTTGGCAAGTTCCTGAAACATAAGAAATCTCCTTTATTCACGGTAGCTTGGCGCAGCGGTATGGGATTGGATGTAGTCCCGGGGGGATACGCCTTCTACTTTTTTAAATACTTTGCTGAAATAAAATGCGCTTTCAAAGCCCAGCCGGTCTGCCACCTCGTAGATCTTGTAATCCTGTTCCAGAAGAAGGGCCTTGGCCCGGCTTATTTTTTTCTGAGTAATATATTCTGTAAATCCGATGCTGCAGCTTTTCTTAAAAAGGGCGCTTAAATAATTGGGAGTCAATCCAAATACAGCCGCGACATCGTTTAGGGTCAGCCGGTCTTCGATGTGATTATCAATATATTTTTGAACATTAGAGACAACATGATCCTTGTAGGTTTTGCGTTTGTTTTTCAGAATGCTGCATAGCCCGTCCCGAAGGGTATTCAGCCATTGCGTAACCTCCATAATGCTGGCTGCCCTGTAAATCGAACGGTATCCATCTGGATAGGCGGAAAAAATTTCTTCCAGGGTTTCCTCACTGCCGGGAAGAAGGGAAAGAGCAAGATACAGAATATTGCAGGCGGCATCTACAGCCTGAAGATATTTCTGCGGATTGGAGATGAAAAGCTCTGTAATTTCCGTCAGTGTGCGGTAGAGTACGTCTGTGTCAAACTCTTCAAAGGCCTGTGTCAGACTGTTTTTAAAAACCGTAATGTTAAAGGCATTTTTCATGGTGTCATCGGTAATCCGGGAAAAAGGAACAACAGGATTTTCCTGATCCGCCAGATTGAATGCCTGTCGGGCTTCCTGATAGGATCCGCTTATTTTTAAGGGATCGTCTACAGCACTTCCAATTCCTATGGAAAGCCATACATTAAAATAATTATGTACCATGGAGCAGGCGTTGGAAATACCGTTTTGTACAGCGGTAATATCGGCCTTTTCCATCGTAGGAAAATGAAAAACCGCGGCAAAATGGATTTTATCAAGGGAAATAACATAACTGGGCGCATATTTATTAAATATTTCCCGTATCATCTGCAGGCTGCTGGAATACAGATTCATCTGTTTTTCCCTGCTTAGCTGGGCGGCTACTCCGCTGTGAATTTCACCGTGGCAGGCCAGATAGCACTGATGGGAAAAATCCAGGCGCAGATCCCGCACCTGAATGGCAAACTGTTCCCGGCTGTCAAACAGATTGTGGAGAAGACGCATGAAAAATTTATCAGAATAACTCTGCAGCAGGGGGCGTCCGCCAGCCTGACGGTATGCAGCGCTTTCCTTTAGCTGGTTTAATCGCTCCAGGGCCCGTTCGACAGCCTGTCTGAGGCTGTCTGGATCCAGCTCAAGCTTAACCAGATAATCAACAACCTGGTAGGAGAGAGCCTTCCTCACCAGCTCAAATTCTTCATAGCTGGTAAGAACAAGAAACAGGGGGATGGGGCCGATTTCGTCTCTGCAGGCTTTCACCAAATCCAGGCCGTTCATAATCGGCATCTTGATATCGGTAATGACCAGCTCCGGGGCGTATTCCCGGATCATATCCAGGGCAGCCTGACCGTTCATGGCAGTACCGCAGACTTCAATGCCAAGCTCTGCCCAGTTTATCATAGATTTTATGCCGATCTGTACCAGAGGTTCATCGTCAACAATCAGCAGTTTTATCATAATATCGTTGTCCTTTCATCTGTGATATAGGGGAGTGTTATGGTCATGACAGTATAGGAATTTTCTCCGGTTTCGCTTTGGATTGTGATTCCGAAATCCTCCCCAAAATCATATTGAATTCGTTTATTTACGTTATTGATTCCCACATGGCGGAAAAATTCAGCGGAGGAATCGGCTTCCCCAGTCAGCACTTTTTTCATGGTCTCCTCTGTCATACCGATACCGTTGTCAGTAACAGAAACCTTCAGAAGTGGCTGGCCGTCAGAGGCAGAGGATTCCCATGCCTCAATGACAATCTTTCCGGCACAGCCCTTGGGCTCAATGCCGTGGAAGAGTGCATTCTCTACAATAGGCTGAAGAGAAAAACGGTGAATCATGCAGTGATACAGCTTGGGATCTGGAATCCGGCATTCCAGAGATACACTGCCTCCATATCGATACTGCTGAATCAGAAAATAATCCTGAACCAGCGCCAGCTCGTCTTTCAAGGGAATCTGGGCGCCTGTGCCTTTGGAGACATTTTTCATCAGTCGGGCCAGGGCTGTAGTCATTTCTGCAATACCGCCGGCGCCCTGAATGGTTGCCATCCATTTGATGGAATTCAAGGTATTGTAGAGAAAATGCGGGTTAATCTGACTTTGAAGAATCTGATATTCCAGATCCTTTTTCTGCTTTTCATCTTCTACTTTTTTGTCCATCAGAGAAACTACATTTTCCGACATTTGATTAATCCCTTTTCCGATGGTTCCGAATTCATTTTTCCATTCAATCGAAGGGTCCCTGGAAAAATCTCCCTGAGCAATAGCGTCGATTTTGCTCTGAAGCAAGGCCACAGGACGATTGATCAGATGGCTTAATACCAGGTAGAGAAGCCCTCCGGATATGAGGATAACAACGACAATCCCCGCAATAATGGTATTATAAACGTCTCTCTGGGCCAGATAGCTCTGATCAGAAAGCACCTGAGTAATGGTCCATCCCTGATTTCCCAGAGGGCAGGATACTGTGTACCGCCGGCTTCCGTCTGGAAACTGTACCTGAGCAGCGCGATTGCTTTTATGGAAGGTTTGACTGCTGACATCCTTTAAGATCTGAAAAGAAAAATCACACTCTGTCAGCTGGCCGCAGTTATAACGGTAGGTATGTTCTCCGATAGTAACATAGAGGGCAGAGTCTTCTTCTAAAGGCAGGGTATGAATATAATCCGTCAGCAGTCTTTCCGGAATTGTAAGATAGAGCCATCCAATTCGATCCGCATTGTACTGATTATAAATAGGACGCACAATGGGAAGGAATTTCGGGCTGTCAGATTCCAGAAGAGGATCCGGATGCAAACCGTTCCACAGGTATTCCGGCGCATTGAGAAACCTCTGAAAATGCTCATCGGCATAGACAATATCTGCAGCAGAGGAGGTATTGGTAGCGCTTGTATCGGAAAGCTGAAGGTATACCTTTCTGTTTTCCGGAGAAATCAGAACCCGGGACATGTATTTTTCTGAGGAGGGAGTATCATTGTACTGCTCCTTTAACCGGCTATAGGTATTTAAGGCTACGGTGCGGAGGGAAAAATCTTCCGAGGAGATAGTAGGCATCTTTTCCTGATTCTGAAAGACCCGCAGAAAATGATTGATGTCTGTATTGCTGCTGCACCAGTCTACAAAGGAAAATATGTGATCCATGTCGGCCGAAACGTTGTTGGAAATAACCTGCATATTGAATTCCGCAGACTGAATCTCCGCTTTGCGGAGAAAGGACTGGAATACAGAAAAGCAGATAGTCACAGTAATGGCAGCGATAATAAGGGTTATAGCTGCTGTACTGATAATAATCTGGTTTCGGACCGTTTGCGGAAATATGTGCTTTTTCATAAAACGATTCCTTTCTGTTAATTACTCTTATTCTATCGTCAGGTCTTAGCTTTGTCAAATGAATACAATTGTAAAAAAATACAGGAATGGTGAAAAATTACATGAAAATATGATAATATTAAATAACATGATGTGTAAAAAATGAAGCTTTTCTGGTGAAAATTCCATTCAGAATCCAGGAGGATTTCACTATAATGGAACCATCAGATGCGAGCTGCACAGGGCAGCCGCTATTAGAATCAGGAGGAAAAGTTATGATGAAAAAACGTATTTTAAGCCTTTCTCTGGCAGCAGCTATGGCAGGAAGTCTGGTAGCATGCGGCGGTTCTCAGACAGGAGAAACCACGGCAGCACCTGCAGCAGATACAAAGGCTGAGACTGAGGCAGCAGCTGAAACAGAGGCTCCGGCAGAGGGGCAGAAGATTCTGAAATGGGCTATGTGGGATAAGGATTTAACCGTTTATTACCAGCCCTTAATTGAAGCCTATGAAAGCGCTCATCCGGATGTAAAGGTTGAACTGGTTGACCTGGGAAGCTCTGATTACCAGACCGTTCTTGCTACACAGCTGACCGGATCTGGCTCTGATTTTGATGTTGTAACTGTAAAAGATGTTCCCGGATATACTACTCTGGTAAACAAGGGCGTTCTGGAGCCGCTGGATGAGTATATTGCAAAGGACGGCGTAGATTTAAGCGCATTTAAGGGGCTGACCGACCAAATTAAAGTAGAAGATAAGCTGTATGAGCTTCCTTTTAGAAGCGATTTCTGGGTTGTATTCTATAATAAAGATATTTTTGATGCAGCAGGAGTGGATTATCCGACCAATGATATGACCTTTGAGCAGTATGACGCTCTGGCAAGAAGCGTTACCAACGATATGCCTGGTCAGGAGGTGTACGGAGCTCACTATCATACCTGGAGAAGTGCAGTTCAGTTGTTTGGTATTCTGGATGGAAAGAACAGCATTATTGATGGAAACTATGATTTTCTGAAGCCGTATTATGAGATGATTCTGGCAGAGCAGGAGGACGGTGTATGTCAGGACTATGCAACCTTAAAGACCTCTAATCTTCATTATTCCGGTGCATTTTCTCAGGGAAATGTAGCAATGATGAACATGGGAACCTGGTTTATTTCTACTTTGATTGATAAGGTAAAAGCAGGTGAATACACAGACTGCGGCAACTGGGGTATGGTAAAATATCCTCATGCAGAGGGCGTAGAACCGGGCTCTACTCTGGCAACGATTACTTCTCTGGCTATTCCGACTACCGCAAAGGATAAAGATATGTCCTGGGATTTTGTAAAGTTTGTATGCGGAGAAGAGGGTGCTGATATTCTGGCATCTACAGGAACCATTCCGGCAATCATGACCGATGATATTGCCAACATGGTAGCTTCTATTGAGGGATTCCCGGCAGATGAAGGCAGCAAAGAGGCTCTTCAGACTGCAAATCTGTATCTGGAAATGCCGGTAAGCACCAAGAGCTCTGAGATGGAGACAGTATTAAACGAGGCTCATGACAACATCATGACCGGAAACAGTACCATCGATGAAGGAATTGCTGATATGAATGAAAAAATTTCTGCAATTCTGGCGCAGTAATTCTGGTTTCGTTTTTGATAAAATTATTTGAGAAAAATCCATATGAGGCAGGCGATAAACAAAATCGTCTGCCTCATATAAATCATAGGCAGGAAGAGAAAGGCAGATAGTTATGAGACAGAAAAAGTCAGTGGATCCGGCAGAGGTTCAGCGCAGGCTGGCTGTTTTAGAGCCGCAGCTTGAAAAGCTGCAGCAGCAGGCAGAGGCGGAGCAGGATCCAAAAAAGAAACTGAAGCTGGGGAAAAAGGTGGATCAGGTAAGAGATAAGATTCGTCAGGCCAAAACCGGAGAGCGGTTCAGCCGCCAGACAAAACGGGATCTGGTAGCCTACAGCTTTATTGCACCAAACTTTATCGGATTTGCAGTATTTACTCTTGGACCGGTTATTTTCGCATTTATCCTTGCATTTATTAAATGGGATGGAAATAACCCGATGCAGTTTGCAGCTCTGGATAATTTTGCTATGATGATTGGAAATACCCGTTTCCTGGCATCTTTAAAGAATACGATTATTTACTGTGTTGCAACAGTACCATTTACCCTGGCAGCTGCTTTGGGTCTGGCAGTTCTCCTGAATCAGCATATTAAAGGACGGAATTTTTTCCGTACTGTCAGCTTTTTCCCGTATGTGGCTTCTCTGGTAGCAGTTGCAGCAGTGTGGAATATGCTGTTTTCTCCGGCAAAAAGCGGACCAGTCAATATGATTCTGTATAATGTGGGTATGGCGGCAAAAAGTCTTCCCAAATGGGCGGCTGACAAGGACTGGGTTATGTTTACGGTTGTTATGTTCTCTGTCTGGAAAAACATGGGCTACTATATGGTTATTTATCTGGCAGGTCTTCAGGGAATCAATGGAGAACTGTATGAGGCCTGCAGCTTAGACGGCGCCAATGCATGGCAGCGGTTCCGCTACATTACCTGGCCTCAGCTGCAGCCGACTACCTTCTTTGTTACGATTATCCTGACCATTAACTGTTTCAAGGTATACGATATTGTATACATGCTGGCAGGCGGAAATGCCGGTGTGCTGAATGAGTCAGCGATTGTACTGGTTTATCACATTTACGAAGAAGCTTTCCGTAACTGGAATCTGGGCTATGCAAGTGCAGTAGCCATGGTACTGTTCCTCATTGTTCTGGCCATTACCCTGGTACAGTTCCGTGGGGAGAAGAAATATTCAAACTAGGAGGATCCGAACATGAAAATCAAAAATACAAAAACAAGAGCCTTTCGGGTAATCCTCTATGTTGTTTTGATTGCCCTTGCTCTGGTAATGCTGGTTCCCTTTGCCTGGATGCTTTCCGCATCCTTTAAGCTTGATAAGGATGTATTTATTTTCCCCATACAGTGGATTCCGGAGAATCCCAGATGGCAGAATTACGTGGATATCTGGCACAAAATCCCCCTCTCAAAATTTGTGCTGAATACCGTAAAGCTGACCTTGATTGTAACCTTCCTTCAGCTGCTGACCAGCAGCTTTGCGGCCTATGCTTTTGCCAAGCTGCAGTTTAAAGGAAAAAACACCCTGTTTTTAGCATATATTACAACCATTGCAGTTCCCTGGCAGGTATATATGGTACCGCAGTTTATGATGATGCGTTCCTTTGGACTGGCTGATACTCATCTGGCGATTATCTGCCTGCAGGCCTTCTCTGCCTTCGGCGTATTTATGATGAAGCAGTTTTACGAGGGAATTCCTACAGAGCTTTGTGAGGCAGCCCGGATTGACGGTATGACGGAATACCAGATCTGGTACCGGGTAATGCTGCCTCTTTCTAAGCCGGCCCTGTCTACCCTGACTATTTTCACCTTTGTGAATACCTGGAATGATTTCCTGGGGCCGTTGATTTATCTGACAACAGAATCAAAGAAAACTCTGCAGCTGGGACTTCGTATGTTTATCAGCCAGTTTGGTTCTGAATATGGTCTGATTATGGCAGCTTCTGTACTCAGTCTGATTCCTGTATTGATTGTGTTCCTGTCTTTACAGAAATACTTTGTAGAAGGCGTAGCTGCCTCTGGCGTAAAGGGTTAAACAGAAGGAGATTAAATTATGAGTTGGATTGCACTTGAAAAACTGGAGCAGAAGCCGGAAATAACAGACAGCGAGGTGGAAGCTGCCCTGGATGCGGCCTCCGCCCAGGTGATTCGGAATCTTCCGAAATTTACTCACTGCTTTCAGAAGGCTTACAGTGAAAATGGATTTTATCAGCCCACAGAAAACAGAGACTGGACAACCGGCTTCTGGACCGGAGAGATCTGGCTGGCCTATGAGCATACAAAGAATCCGGCACTGAAGGAGGCCGGAGAGATTCAGATGAAGGATTTTCTGAATCGGATTGAAGAAAAAATTGATGTGGAAACCCATGATTTGGGATTTTTATATTCTCCCTCCTGTGTGGCTGGATATAAGCTGACAGGAAGTCAGGTGGGAAGAATGGCTGCCTTAAAAGCAGCAGAGGAGCTGATTACCCGTTTCCATGAAAAGGGAGAATTCATTCAGGCATGGGGACCTTTAAATGCGCCGGATAATTACCGGCTGATTATTGACTGTCTGCTAAACCTGCCTCTTCTTTACTGGGCAACAGAGGAAACAGGAGAGGAAAAATACCGTCAGGTAGCGGAAAAGCATATTCATACGGCGCTGGCTAACGTGATCCGTCCTGATTTTTCTACCTGGCACACCTTTTTCTTTAACCGCGAAACAGGGGCGCCGGATCACGGTGCAACCTGTCAGGGGTACCGCGACGGTTCTGCCTGGGCAAGAGGACAGGCCTGGGGTGTTTACGGAACAGCGGTAGGATATAAATATACAAAACGAGAGTCCTATATTCCGATTTTTAAAGGAGTAACAGAATATTTTCTCCGTCATCTTCCAGAGGATCTGGTTCCTTACTGGGATCTGGAATTTGGCGATGGAAATGAGGATCAGCCCAGAGACTCTTCTTCTGCATCGATTGCAGCCTGCGGCATGCTGGAAATGGCAAAATACCTGCCATCTAAGGAGGCGGCTTACTATATTTCCATTGCAAAAAGGCTGATGAAATCTGTGGTGGATCATTATGCAGTAAAGGATCCGTCACAGTCAAACGGACTGGTGCTTCACAGTACCTATTCTAACCATTCCCCCTACAATACCTGCAATCATTACGGGGTGGATGAATGTAATATCTGGGGAGATTATTTTTATATGGAAGCTTTGACAAGGCTGCACAAGGACTGGAACATTTACTGGTAAAACAGGACGGATGACAGCAGCAGGCGTTTTCAGGAAAAGAATGAAGGAGAAGACAGACAATGACCAAGCAGGAGTTTTTTTCCAGGGGAAATGAGTATTTTTTCTTTGACGATCCGGCGGCCGTAGCAGAATACTGCAAAACATACTGGCCGGAGGACTGCGCACATATTATTCGCGTTGCAGATGAGGTATGCCGGAATTATTTTTTATTTGATTTGGAACATGATATGGAACGAACCTGGGAGCCGGTAATCTTTGATCCAGAGGGAGATGTTGACTGGGAATACCGGCCGGGAAATGATCCGGAATTTACGTTTCAGTTTAACCGTCACCGCTTTTTTATCTGCCTGGGGCAGGCCTACTGGCTGACTGGAGAGGATAAATATGCCCGCCATTTTGTCCGACTTCTGATGAGCTGGATTACTGGGGTGAAACGGACGGAGGAAACGGAAAAAACAACCTGGAGGATTTTGGAGACGGGGATCCGCGGAGAGTTCTGGGTAAAAGCCATGCGGTATTTTAAGGACAGCCCCTATGTAACAGATGAGGTTGTAGATGCATTTTACAGCTGCCTGGTGGAACACGCAGAATTTCTGATTCAGATGCATTCTCCTTACCGCTATATGAGCAACTGGGGAGTAATCGAGAATCACGGTCTGTTTGAAATCGGAATTGCCATGCCGGATGAGGAGAGAAGAAAGCGTTATACCTCTATTGCCCTGGAGCATCTGGAAGCAGAGGCGCGGATGCAGATTATGGGAGACGGCGTTCAGTGGGAGCAGTCTCCCCTGTATCACAATGAGGTGCTTCACTGCTACGAGGATGTTCTGATTCTTGCCTCCCGCAATGATATTGAGGTTCCCGACACCATTTTAAATGCGGTTCACAAAATGGCCTGTGCGGATCTGATGTGGAAAAAGCCGGATCATAAGCAGCTTCTGATGGGAGACAGCGATGATATGGATATTCGGGATTATATCAGTACGGCAGCAGTTTTGTTCCGGGATCCTATGCTGAAGTTCGGCGGCTTCCCTGTTCTGGACTTTGAAAGCGTATGGGATCTGGGAATCGAAAGCGCCAGACTCTATCAGGAAATAGAGATTCAGGAACCGGATTTCCTGTCAGGAGCGCTTTCTGACAGTGGAAATTACTATCTGAGAGACAAGTGGGGAGAGGACGGTTCTCTGCTTCATTTTCACTGCGGAACCATGGGAGCAGGACACGGCCATTCTGATAAGCTTCATGTGGATCTTTGTGTAGGCGGAGAGGATGTGCTGACGGATGCGGGCCGCTATACTTACGTGGTAGATTCAGGACGTTTTGAGTTTAAGGATCCGACTGCTCATAATACGATTACGGTCGATGATAAATTTTTTACAGTATGCAAGGATTCCTGGGAATGCTCCAAGCTGTGCCAGCCGGTAAAGGGACAGTTTCGGTTTACAGATTCTTATGAGTATGTACAGGGCGGACATCTGGGATATGCAGAGGACGGAGTATTTATTAATCGAAAGATTGTTTATATAAAACCGGATATTTATCTGATTATGGACGAAATGTATACCGGAGGAGCTCATACCTATCGTCAGTACTGGAATTTCAGTGAGCGGGGCCAGGTGAACCTGGAAGGATCGAATCAAAACTGCGCAGTTTTTCAGGGAAACAAGGCAAGAGCCGATTTTTATTTCCTGACACCGGGAACAGAGCCGGAGCTGTATGAAGGAAAAATTGCCCGCCACTATAACCGGTACGAGAAACGTCAGGGAATTTGTGTGAAATATCAGGCAGAAGGGTTTGCATCTTTGCTGACAGTGATTCATGCTGCGCCGGATGGAAAACCGGAATCGATTTTGGTAGAAAAAATCCCTGTCAACTCCGCTCTGAAGGGAATTCAGTATCCGGATTCTATGGCTGAGGCTGTAAAAATTTCCTGCCATGGAACAGAATATGTGGTTATTTTCTGCCATCAGGAGGTGAATTCCCCCACAGATTTGGAAGAAGCAGACGGCTGTATGGGATATGGAAATGTGATTGTGTTTGATAAAAAGAAGGATGTACTGGCAGGAACAGTGCTCCAATATTAAAGGGACAGAGTTTAAAAGAAACAGGTATTTGTCGGAACGGACAGGTTCAAAAAAGACAGATGCCTGTTTCTTTTTGCGCGGACATGTCTAGCGCAAAAGCGCTTAAATATGGTATACTTGCATCACGGGCAAAAGAAATTTTTTAGGAATATGAATACAGGGAGGATTCTATGTCATTATTTTTGTCGCTTCAGGGTTCCATGGCAGCTGGAAAGACAACTGTTGCCAGATATCTGGAAGCCTGTCTTCCGGAGATTCATGTAAGCTATGAAGAAAATCGGTCCGTGATCGAAGAGATTCGGAGAAGGGGACTGAATAAAAATAAATATGAGGATTATCTGGAAATTCAAAAGCTGTGGCTGCTGAACGAGGTGAGAAGGTGGGAAGCCTGCAGAGACTATCCCTGTACCGTCATGGATTTTGGGGCAGAGGAGATTGTGTTTTACACGCTGAACTATCCCCGTTCCATGGGATGGGACTGGGAGGTGGAGATTCCTTTACAAAAGGAGCTGGAACAGGTGAAAGGCTGCCTGCCCCATAGAATTTTATTTCTGGACGCATCTGAGGAGTGGCTTCGCAAAAATAAAGAGGGAGATGAGACTCGCTCCCGGGAATTTTTTGAATATTATGTGAAGCATTTGATGCCGTTGAAACGAAAATGGTTTTCAGGAAGGCCGGATGTTGATTTTTTAAAAACAGATGGGATGACCGTAGAGGAAATGGGTCATGCTGTAAAAGAATGGGTGGAGGAACAAGGGAAGCGATGACAAAAGAAGAACGGACAATGGAAATTATTGAACGCCTGAAAAAGGAGTATCCGGATGCGGGATGTACTCTTGATTATGAGGAAGCATGGAAGCTTCTGGTCAGCGTGCGTCTGGCTGCGCAGTGTACAGATGCCAGAGTAAATACAGTGGTACCGAAGCTTTATGAAAAATTCCCGGATATTGATGCTCTGGCAGAGGCATCTGTGGAAGAGATTGAGGAGATTGTAAAGCCCTGCGGTCTGGGGCGCAGCAAAGCCAGAGACATCAGCGGATGTATGAAAATGCTGAGGGATGAATTTCACAGCCGGGTGCCGGATGATTTTGACGCCCTCCTCAGACTGCCGGGAGTTGGACGGAAAAGCGCCAATCTGATTATGGGAGATGTGTTTGGGAAGCCGGCGATTGTTACAGATACTCACTGCATCCGTCTGGTCAATCGGATGGGGCTGGTAGACAATATCAAGGATCCGAAGCGGGTGGAAATGGCCCTTTGGAAGCTGGTTCCCCCGGAGGAGGGAAGTGATTTTTGTCACAGGCTGGTGTTTCATGGCAGAGATGTATGTACAGCACGGACAAAGCCCTTTTGTGACAAATGCTGCCTGTCAGATATCTGCCTGAAGAATGGAGTATCTTAAAACTGTCATAGAAAGTGCAGATTTCTTATAGGAATTTCCATGTTTCCTGCAGACTGGCTTGGGTATAATAGAAGCAGTCTGAAAAAGGAGAGTGTGGAACTATGTTGTATCCAAGAGAAAATGAAGTGCGGGCTGTACTGGATTTGTCAGGAATCTGGAAATTTCAGCTGGGAGATGCCAGGGATCCGGGAGAAGCCTGTGAGAGCCTGAAGGATTCAGAGGTGATTTCTGTTCCTGCATCTTATAACGATCAAAAGGAGGATCCCGCATACAGAAATCATTATGGCTGGGTTTATTATGAAAGAACGATTGCTGTGCCGGCCAGTTTGAAAGGACAGCGCCTTGTTCTGCGTTTTGATGCAGTGACACATCGTGCAAAGGTGTATATCAATGGAAAACTTGCAGCAGAACATAAGGGGGGATTTCTGCCCTTTGAGGTAGAAATTACAGATTTGATTCCGGCAGGGACCAGAGGAGTTCTTACAGTGGCTGCGGACAACCGGATTCATCATGGAACCCTTCCTGTGGGAAATGAGGGAGCTATTGCTTTTTTCGGTTCTGACAATCCAGGAGTTCCCAGTGTAGAGGCGGCAAAGCTGTGGGCAAAGCCGCAGAATATTCCCAATTTTGACTTTTTTAATTATGCAGGCATCAATCGTCCGGTTCGTTTGTATACAACACCGGAAATGTATGTAGATGATATTACTCTGGTTCCGTCTATTGACGGAGCAGACGGAATTGTGGAATATGATATTTCTGTAAAAGGAAGAGCTGGAGAACAGAAAGCTGTGCTTTCTGAAATGACTGCGATAGAGATTCTTGATGAAAACAGAAGCTGTGTGGCCCGGGGATGCGGATGTGCAGGCAAGCTTCGAATTCCCCAGGCAAAGCTGTGGTGGCCGTGGCCGGGGATTCCATATCTGTATACGGCCCGGATTTCCTGTGGAGAAGATGTTTATGAACAGCCCTTTGGTATCCGTACCGTCAGAGTAGAGGGCACGAAATTTCTGATTAATGAAAAACCGTTTTATTTTAAGGGCTTTGGCAAGCATGAGGATTCCGCCTTTCATGGAAGAGGACTGGATCTGTGCCTGGATGTAAAGGATGTTAATCTGATTCACTGGCTACACGCCAATTCTTTCCGAACCAGTCATTATCCCTATGCAGAGGAGATGTATGATCTCTGCGACAGAGAGGGAATTGTTATTATTGATGAGACGCCGGCTGTTGGAATTGGTGCAGGAGAGGCTCAGAATCCATATGAAACCTTTCCTATTCGCGAGCACCACGAGCAGGTACTTCGGGAAATGGTTGGCCGGGATAAAAATCACCCGTCTGTGGTTATGTGGTCCATGGGAAATGAGCCGGATACGGAGCATTTTCCAGAGTCAGCTTACGAATACTGGCATTCCCTGTATGAATATACACACAGTCTGGATCCTCAAAACCGTCCGGTGACCTTTGTTTGCTGCCAGAACAATTATGAACGGGATCTGGTAACACGGACTATGGATGTGGTATGCATTAACCGGTATTACGGATGGTACAATCTTTCGGGAAATCTGGATGCAGCCTGCTATGCCTGGAATCAGGAGCTGGATTTCTGGGAAAAGCAGGGAAAGCCGGTTATGGTGACAGAATACGGGGCAGATGCGATTGCCGGAATTCACGAAACTGTTCCAGAAATGTTCAGTGAAGAGTATCAGATGGAGTTTTACCGCCGTCAGAATGCAGAATTTGATAAGAGAAGCTTTTTTATTGGAGAGCATGTGTGGGGATTTGCTGATTTTGCAACAGTTCAGGGCTGTATGCGGGCAGACGGCAACAAAAAGGGACTGTTTACCAGGGACAGACGGCCGAAAATGGCAGCCCATTATTTAAAAAAACGATGGAATGCAATTCCAGACTTTGACTATAAGCCTTTCTGATGGTATAATAGGAAAAAACGGAAAGGATAGGAGTAACTATGAGTGATGAGAAGGTAGTTCTGAAAAACACAATTCGCGTGCTGGATCAGGAGGGCAATGAGAAGGCATCTGCTTCTTCTGAGGGAGCAGTCATTCTGGCATGGATCGGCCAGTATGAAGAGGGCGATAAGATTGTATGGGAGGCAGCAGAGACTGATAAGTATTATGTAATCCGTCTGGACGACACCATGGATGAGGATCTGGTATATCTGACCAAGTCCCAGGTTGAGTTTGTTATTCCCTTTGAGGAGAAGAAAACCTCCTACAATCCCAAGGCTTTTACAGGAGAGCGTCATTATCTGACCATGCGTCCGGCTTTGGAACGGGAGATTTATGCATATAGAAATCTGGCGAAAAACAGTATGGATCAGCACGGAGATCCCGGCTGTTATCCTCACGCATCTGCCAATGTAGAGACGAGAGGCGAGGCTGTATTTGCAGCACGCAACGCCATTGATGGTGTGCTGGCAAACGAGTCTCATGGATACTGGCCTTATGAGTCCTGGGGAATCAACCAGCAGGATGATGCAGAGCTGACTCTGGAATTTGGACGTCCGGTAGATTTTGATGAGATTGTTCTGTATACAAGAGCAGACTTCCCTCATGATAACTGGTGGGAGCAGGTAACTTTTACCTTCTCAGATGGTTCTGAAGAGACAGTAAGCCTGGAAAAGAGTGTAAAGCCCCATATCATTCCCATGAAGAAGAGCGGCATTACCTGGCTGAAATTCGGAAAGCTGATTAAGGCTGATGATCCGTCACCGTTCCCGGCGCTGACACAGATTGAAGTGTACGGAACCTATTGCAAATAAAACAAACGAAGCTGTCGCTTTCGAGATTCGTGGAATCGTGAAGCGGCAGCTTTTCTTATACCAGCGGAGAAGCTCGCGGGGGAGCTTCTTTTTTCATACTACGAAGTATCTGTTCGTGTTGTTTCTTCGGCTTCTGATGGTAATGGCAACGGGGGGCCTCTGCTTTATTTTCGTAACAGTTCAGCCTCGATTCTGCGAATCAAAGCTTCCTGCGAGCGGTTTTTCTCAGAAACTTCCAGAATCAGAACATCAGGGCGGGAGACAATGTCCGGCCAAAAGGTATCTGCAGGAGCCTGAAGTACACCGAGAACAGGCACAGGACCGTCAAGGGTATCGAAAACGGCCTGACGGAATTCTTTTGCCTCGGCTTCATGGGGCCCCAACTCATCCATGAGAATGAGAGAGCAGTCTGCGCTGTGTCGGAGAATCCTGCTTCCCATCTGATTAAAGCGCAAATCAGAGTTTTTGTCAGGTTTTCCGCAGGCAAACAGGAAATTCTCTTCTGTGGGAACAACGGGATCTTTTGGGGAAAACAGATGGACAGAGAAGCCAGAATCCAGATATCCGCTCATTTTTACCGTGTAAAATCCGCCTACAGAGCCGGAGAATTTGCTTAATATCTGTCGAATCACCGTTGATTTTCCAATCTGCTTTGGCCCGGTAAGAAACACATGGCGAAAGGAAGATGCAGATGAAACAGGGTGATAATCTGGACGTTCCATCGGATTGCGGACATCCCACAAAAGTCTTCCATAGGTGGTTTCGCTGATTTCTAAAAGCTGCCCTTCCTGATTTTGATGCCTTTGAAGCCAGCTTCTTATCTGCTTAGCATGAGCCTTGGTGATTTCCTCCTGCGGAAGCATGTGTTCCATGAGAAAATCCACGTATTCCTCATCCGGTGTTACCCAGATTTCCTGTCGGCGGCTTTCATAGGTAGTTTCTGGATTGTAGCCAGACAGGAAAAGAATATTAAAAAGAGCATAAAAACTTTGCCCATTCCACGGACTTACCGGTTTTTTTCCAAACAGTTCCCAGAGAATCTGTTCCCTAAGATAGTTTCTTCCAGAAAGGTGTGTGACGTGGCAGCACCAGCCGCGGCTCATTTCCATGGATTTTTTCAGATTATCCATGCCTCGGAGGGCCGGAGTCATGGAACTGAAAACAAGATCAAAGGCCTTGCGGTAGCCCTCTTTATCAAGGTCAAGGCTTTGGAAATCACAGGTATGAAGACTGGCGTTGGTCAGCTGTTCCTCTTTCAAATATTCCATGCCGTGAGCGATCATTTTTTCTGAAATATCAAGGCCTACAGCCCGGTGAACCCGACGGGCAAAGGCAGCGACAAAACGGCCTGGACCACAGCCAATATCTGCAACGTCAAAATGCTTTTGGAGAAGCCCCTTTTCCTCCAGATAAGAAACATCGCTGATGACCCTTTCATCTCCCTTTCGTTTTTTTATCCTCTCCTTTTTCCAGAATTCTGCTCTCTGATCCCATCTTTGAGGAGAAAACTCCTGGCTGTCTGTAGGGCGAGGTTCATGAAGGGAGATAAAATAAGAAAGCGCATTTTTATTTGCCTTGTTTTTTTTGGTCATAGCGAAACCTCCCGCGCAATATTTTTGACAGGAAGGCAGACGGTCCGTTCTACGCCGTACCGATCCTGTATGGTGACAACATCCATTTCAATCCCATAAGCAGCCTCCAGATTTTCTGGTGTGATGATTTCTCTCGGGCGTCCAAATCCTGCAACCCGGCCATCTTTCATTAAAAGGACTCTGCTGTTTACAGAGGACGGGTATTCCGGGCTGTGAGTTGACATGATGATACAATAGCCTTTTTGTGCAAGGTCAAAAATCACATCGGTAAGAACCTGGTGATTGGCATAATCCAGATTGGCTGCCGGCTCATCCATAATAAAAATACTGGCGGACTGGCAGATGGCTCTGGCAATCAAAATCAGCTGTCTCTGGCCTCCGCTGAGGGAGGCATAGTTTCGGTTGGCAAGAGAGATAGCGTGAACCTTTTCCAGAGCATCGAAGGCGGCCTCCCGATCAATCGCTTTGGGCTTATCAAAGGAAGAAAAATGGGAGGCGCGTCCCATAATCACAATATCTAGAACGGAATAATCAAAGATTGGTGAGTGATACTGGGGAATATATGCAATCTGGTTGGCCAGCTCCTTCTGGGACATGTCTTGGGTACTGCGTCCGTTGATTTTGATTGTTCCGGAGGAGTGGGGGATGGAGCCTAAAAGCAAAGTGGTTTTTCCACATCCGTTAGGGCCTATGAGACAAAGAATTTCTCCCTGATCTGCATGGAAGGTGACCCCCTTTACAATGTCTCCATGTCCGTATCCTCCATAAAGCTCGTTAATTTCCAGCAGCATGTGAATGCCTCCCTCGTTGAATGATGAGATAAATAAAAAACGGCGCTCCCATGATGCTGGTTACAACACCCAAAGGAAGCTCCATGGACAGAATCGAACGGGCGATATCGTCCATAAGCACCAGATATCCGGCACCCAGTATGGCGCTGGCGGGAATCAGTCGCTCATAATCAGCACCGACCAAAGCCCGGGCCAGGTGGGGAATCATCAGACCGACCCAACCAATCAGACCGCCCAGGCAGACTGCCGCAGCGCTTAAAAGGGTAGATGCGGTAATGAACAAAAGTCGGTAACGCCGGATATTAATGCCCAGGCTTTTGGCCTCTTCCTCGTCCAGAGTCAGCAGGTTGATTCTCCAGCGGAACAGAAAAATAAAGCACAGTCCGGCCAGCATGGGGAGAAAGCTCCATTGGAAGGCTTTCATGTTGGTTTTTGTAAGGCTTCCCATCAGCCAGAAGGTGATTTGCTGAAGCACATCATTGGGATCTGCAATATATTTGATCATGGTCACTCCGGCGTTGCAGAGAGACATGATCATAGAGCCGGTAAGAACCAGGATCAGCGTATGGGAATACATGGATTTTCGGCTGATCAGATAAGATGCCGCAACAGCTGCAATACCTCCCAAAAAGGCAGCCAATTGGATGAGCCAGTCGGGAGATCCGCATAAAATAGCAAAAGCGGCTCCCAGACTGGCGCCAGAGGAGACGCCCAGAATATCTGGAGAAACCAGGGGATTGCGGAACATTCCCTGATAGGCAGAGCCGGCAACGGACAGAGATGCGCCGATAAACAGGGCGGAGAGAATTCTGGGAAGCCGGATGTTCCAGAAGATGGTAACTGCCTGGGGCAGAAGTTCACCCTGATAACCAAAACGTGACAGAAATGCTGTCATAACCTGGGAGGGAGAAAGGGGATAGTAGCCAATCCAGAAGGAAAAAAATACAATTGCAGTCAGAATTCCGAACATTCCCAGAAGGAGAAGGCGGTAATGGCGCCGCTTTCTGGTGTCTTTCTGTACTTCATGATGAGATAGATTCATAACAGCTGCTCCTTACAGTTCTTTAGTCTTGACGAATATATATACAGGTGCTATACTTCATATATCCGATATGTTTTTTAAAACCATTCGCTTTTAAAAGTATATCGCAGGTGGAGGAGAATGTCAATTCCATCTTGCCTGCATAATAAAAAATGAGGTATCAGTTCAGAGGAGGTACTTATGAAAAAGTCAAAACAGTTATTAGCCCTGTCTCTTGCAGCAATCATGACAGCCGGTATGCTTACCGGATGTGGAAAGGCAGAAAAGCCTGCACAGACGCAGCAGGAAGCTACAGTTCAGTCTCAGGAGGAGACCACAGCGAAGGAAGAGACAAAGGAGGAGACTCTGGCGGAGACTTCCAAAGAGCGTGAGATTACAGATATGGCAGGGAGAACGATGACGGTTCCTGCGGAAATCAAATCTGTTTTTTCTGCCGGACCGGCCGCTGCAATTTATTTATATACCCTGGTTCCGGACCGGCTTCTTGGATGGAACTATGAGTTAAATGAGGTAGAAAAGAGTGTAATTCTGGAACAGTATCATAACATTCCCAATTTTGGCATGGGAGATGCAGTGAATTATGAGGCTGTCATAGCAGCAGGGCCAACCATAGCTCTGAATGTAGGAACTATAAATGAAAAGATGGTATCTGACTGTGACGCTTTGGCGAAAAGCTTAGGAATTCCTGTTGTGGCGGTAGATGGGGATCTGATGGCAGCTCCAGAGGCATACCGGTTTATGGGAGAGCTGTTTGGTGAAGAGGAAGCGGCTGAAAAGCTGGCAGCTTATGCAGAAAAAACATTCCAGGATATTGAAAATATGAACATTCCGGAGGAGGAAAAGGTTCGGATTTACTATGGAAATGGCGAAGATTCTCTGGAAACCGCACCGGCAAGCTCTCCTCATGCCCAGATTATTGAAATGGTCAAGGGAATCAATGTGGCAGAGCTGGAAATGGGAGAAGGCGGACGGATTCAGATTTCAGCGGAACAGCTTCTTGCATGGGATCCGGATGTGATTATCGTAAATGGAGAACCAAAAGCAGACATTACAGGAGCTTCTGCAGCAGAATCCATTCTGGAAAATCCGGATTATGCATCCTTAAAGGCAGTGAAGGAAGAAGCAGTGTACGGAACCCCCAATGCTCCCTTCAGTTGGATCGACCGTCCCAATGGACCAAATCGTATTGTAGGGATTCGCTGGCTTTCCGGCCTGATTTATCCGGAATACCTGAATTTTAATGTTGATGAAGAGGTGAAGGAATTCTTCCAGCTGTTTTATCACGTAGATTTGACAGAAGAAGAACTGAATCGAATTTACCAGGGTATGCAAAAGGATGATCCATCATGACAGGGGCGTTGATTATAGCAACCGGAAAAACGGATCATCAAAGCGCTTTTGCTCCAGAGCGGCAGATTGGAAGAATCTCTGCTCTGGAACGGATGGTGCTGCTGCTTCAAATGACAGGGATTCGGCGGATTGCGGTTGTGGGAGATGAAAGAGAATGGCCCAAAAAACTGGTGCCGTCCATGAATTTAGTATTTCTTACCGCATCATCGGAGGGAGAGATGCTGGACAGTATCCAGCAGGGAGTTTGCTATTTGCAGGATCAATGTACAGAAATTCTGGTTGCCCATGGAAATGTACCCATGTTTTCGGAAAAAACGGTTCGGATGCTTTTGGATGCAGAAGGAGAGGTCTGTATTCCCAGCTGCCATGGCCGGTGCGGGCATCCGATTCTTTTGAGAAAAAGCTGCTTCTCCCGGCTTCTTGCCTATCAGGGAGAAAAAGGCTTACGGGGAGCGGTTGAGGCTTCCGGAATTCGTCCCAATATTATAGAAACAGAGGATAAGGGGATCTTATCTGACAAAAACACAGGGACATCTTATGAAGCTCTCTCAGAAAGCCATGATGTCAGGAAAATGAAGACATCTGTTCAGGTGCGAATCCGCCGGGAAAAAGTATTTTATGGTCCGGGTATTCATCAGCTTCTGCAGCTGACAGAAACAGAAGGTTCTCTGGCGAATGCATGTCAGCGTATGGGAATATCTTATACAAAAGGACGCCGGCTCATATCTACGATGGAGGAACAGATAGGAAAAACGGTTTTGGCAACAGGGCAGGGAGGGAAGCATGGCGGTTATTCTCGCCTGACAGAAGCAGCAAGGCAGATAATGGATTCTTACAGTGCATTTCAGGAAGAGGCAGAGGAAGCTGTCCAAAGGCTGTTTGAGAAGCATTTTCAGAAAATATCAGACGAATTGGAAGAGGAGAGAAAACTATCGTGAAAAAAATATTTGAGTATATCCGTCAGGAGACAGCTGCAGGTCATGATCTGGTTTTGGCAAGTATTATTTCCCAGGAAGGCTCTTCTCCCAGGGGACTGGGAGCGCAGATGCTGGTGGGGGCAGAAGGACGGCTTTGCGGTACTGTAGGCGGCGGAGCTGTGGAGCTTCAGTGTATCCGCTTTGGACAAAAGGTTCTAGAGGAAAAGCAGTCCTGTGAGAAATTTTTCTCCCTGACGCCCAAGGCAAAAGAAAATATCGGCATGGTCTGCGGCGGAGATGTAACCGTATGGTTTCAGTACATTGATTCCTCTCTTTCTTTCTGGGGAGAGTTTTCCGAGCTTCTTTTAACGAAGATGGAGGAGCGGATTCCTGGCTGGCTGGTTCTTCATCAGGAAGGCGGACTGCCTTCCTTTGCAGAGGCCGGTGTGGAAGGAGAGAAAGAGCTTCCTGGAATCGGTGATTTTGGCCGCAGAGAAGGTCAGGTATTCCTTCCGATTCCTATTGGAGAGCGTGCAGTGATTTTTGGTGGAGGTCATTGTTCTCAGGCCCTGGTTCCCATACTGAATACGGTGGGATTCCGGGTAACAGTTATGGATAATCGTTCGGAATATGCCTCCAGGGAGCTTTTCCCAGGAGCAGAGGCAGTGATCTGCGGTGATTTTCGCAAGCTTTCTGAGCATCTTGTTTTGTCAGAATCCGATTATGTTGTGATTATGACAAACGGACACAGCTTTGACTATGAGGTAGAGCGCCAGGTTCTTCAGAATCCGCCCTGTTATGTGGGGGCGATTGGTTCTCAGCATAAAAAAGAATTTGTAAACGGAAAGCTGCGTGAAGCTGGAATTGCAGAATCGGTAATTCAGCAGGTACATTGTCCCATAGGAACAGCCATTCGGGCTGTTACACCGGAAGAGATTGCGATCAGCATAGCAGGAGAAATGATCTTAGAACGGGCCCGGATGCGGGAAGGAGAAAAGGGCAGCCATCATGGATGCCCTATGTCGTAAGTGGAGACAGAGCTTAGAAATATTTGACAGAAAAAACGGTCGATACATCAGTTACAATAACCGGTGTACCGACCATTTTTTGAGACTTTCCCGTTAGGGGAAAGCACAGCAAAAGCTTACATATGAATCCATCCAAGTACATTGGCAATGGAGCTTAAAAGAATAATGGTAATGCAAAGCGGTGCAAGATACTTCATAAAGAAGCCATAAAGCTTCTTTCTTTTAAATTTAGAGGAGCGCTCGATTTCCTCGCTGATAGTCTGAAGACCAACAACTTTCAGAATCAGGAAGCAGGTTGCAAGAGCAGCAATCGGCATCATAACGGAGTTGGTTAAAAAGTCAACAAAATCCAGAATCTGCATTCCAAAAATCGTTACGAAATCCCAGATACCATATCCAAAAGCAGAGGCGCTTCCGATGGACAGCATAACCACGGCCATAATAATACAGCTTTTCTTTCGGTTCCATCCCAGCTCATCTGAAATAGTAGAAACGCTGGTTTCCATCAGAGAAATGGCGCTGGTAAGGGCTGCAAGCAGTACCAGGAGGAAGAAGGTGAAGCCTGCGATTCCTCCAAAGCCCATGCTGGCAAATACCTTTGGCAGGGTGATAAACATCAGAGACGGACCAGCCTGCAGGGTCTCCGGAGCACCGCCGGAGAAGGCGAATACCGCAGGAATGATCATCAGGCCTGCCATGATGGCGATAGCGGTATCAAAGATCTCCACGTTTCCGGTGGATGCCTCAATGGACACGTCCTTCTTCATATAAGAACCGAAGGTGATCAGGATACCCATGGCAATGGACAGAGAGTAGAACATCTGTCCCATGGCTGCCACCACCGTCATCCAGGAAAAGTTCTCCATGTTCGGAACCAGGAAATACCGGATTCCGGCACCGGCTCCCGGTCTGGTCATGGAATAGCCTGCAATGATGACGGACAGCACGATCAGGATCGGCATCATAAATTTAGATACACGCTCGATGCCGTTTCTCACACCTGCATAAATGATAAACAGGGTAAAGAAGGCAAAGGCAATAAAGCAGATTTCCGTTGCCGCTCCGTTGGAAATAAAGGCGGAAAAGTTGCCGTCCTCTGCAAGCTGTGCGCCGTGTCCGGTCAGATATCCGAACAGATACCGGATAACCCAGCCGCCGATCACGGAGTAATACGGCACGATCAGGATCGGGATCACTGCGTTGATCCAGCCTCCAAAGGAAAACCAGCCAGATTTTCCAAAGGTATGATAAGCTCCTACCGGGCTTTTTTTCGTCATGCGGCCGATGGATGTCTCCGCTACGATCATGGTGTAGCCGAATGTCAAAGCAAGAAGAATGTAGATCAGCAGAAAAATTCCGCCGCCGTATTTTGCTGCCAGATACGGGAAACGCCAGATATTGCCAAGTCCTACCGAAGCACCCGCAGCGGAAAGCACGAACCCGAGCTTTCCGGAGAAGCTGCTTCGTTTTTTATGATTTTTGCTCATAAAGTCCTCCAGTTAATTAAATTAAGTTTTTAAGCACTATCTGGCAATTATAGC
>OODP01000563.1_pt1 | contig 31727 bp, 16 predicted proteins | sample 1671011 | NCBI WGS metagenome assembly OODP01 (sample SAMN06348113, study PRJEB24527) | human gut metagenome | biome: human gut; feature: ankylosing spondylitis patient; material: feces | host: Homo sapiens | place: China | collected 2015-10
TAATTCTTCATCACCTGTAACGAACGGTACGTTCATAAGTGATCTGTCTTCTTTTACAACAGTTCCCTTAAATAACCTGCTCTCGTCAAGGAAATCATACAGAATCTTTGCTTTCTTTTCGTTATGTTCCTTCATGGCGCTTAAACCGCCCATCTTCTTAATCCACTTAAATACCTTACCGCAGATATAAATATTATAGCAAGGAGGTGTATTGTAAAGAGAATCTGCATCTGCCTGTGTCTTCCACTTTAACATGGTCGGTGTTCCCGGTAATACGTCATCTGTAATCAGGTCTTCCCTGATAATTGCAATAACCACACCGGCCGGCCCGATGTTCTTCTGAACGCCGCCGTATACAACGCCGTACTTTGTTACATCAATCGGTTCAGATAAGAAACAGGATGAAACATCCGATACAAGCAGATGTCCCTTTGTGTTTGGAAGAGTCTTGAATTTTGTACCATAAATTGTATTGTTTTCACAGATGTAAACATAATCGGCATCTTCCGGAATATCCAGATCCGAACAATCCGGTATGTACGAGAATGTCTTATCCTCAGATGAAGCAACTGCAACGGCTTCACCGTAAATCTGAGCTTCTTTATAAGCTTTCTTTGCCCACTGTCCTGTGATAATGTAAGCTGCTTTCTTATTCTTCATAAGGTTCATCGGAACTTCTGCGAAAAACTGGGATGCACCGCCCTGTAAGAATAATACCTTATAATTATCCGGGATATTCATCAGTTCTCTTAAATCTGCTTCTGCTTCTTTGATGATGTTATCGTATACTTTAGAACGATGGCTCATCTCCATAACAGACTGTCCTGAACCCTGATAATCCAGCATTTCATCTGCTGCTTCCTTCAATACTTCCTCCGGTAATACTGCCGGACCTGCACTAAAATTATAAACTCTTGCCACTTTTCTTTCCTCCTAGAAGTTTTAAAACTATTATCTGCCATTTTATTCCATTAAAGTGTTCCTGTCAACTCAATTCTTTATTTTTCTGAGTTCATTCTGTCTAAATCTTTTCTGTCAAATGCTTCTGAAATTGCCGCACCCGGTGAAACCATCGGGAATACTTTATCTTCTCTGTCAATAAGACAGTCAATGACACACGGAATATTTAATGCCATTGCATCCTTTAATGCTGCTTCAAATTCCTCAATAGTCTGGACACGGTAGCCCTTTGCCCCCATGCCTTCCGACACTTTGACAAAATCCACACAATCATCCAGAACAGTTGCCGAATAGCGTTTTCCGTAGAATAAATCCTGCCACTGGCGTACCATACCGAGTACATGGTTATTGAAAATAATCTCGATAACCGGAATGTTATAACGGGTTGCTGTTGCCACTTCGTTCATATTCATTCTGAAGCAGCCATCACCTGCAATGTTGATGACTGTTTTATCCTTGCAGCCTACCTTGGCTCCAATTGCCGCACCAAGTCCGTAGCCCATTGTACCAAGACCACCTGATGTAAGCAGCGTTCTTGGCTTTTTATATTTGTAATGCTGTGCTGCCCACATCTGATGCTGTCCGACATCAGTTGAAATAATCGCTTCACCCTTTGTCAGCTCATAAATTTTTTCCATAATGAGTGGTCCGTTTAAGCAGTCCTTACGATATGCCATCGGATACTGTTTCTCATAATCGTGGATATGTTCCAGCCACTCATGTCTGTCCTGCTGTTCTAACTTTGCATTGACACGTTTTAAGATTTCAAGGGCATCACCGACAACGCTTGCATCAGAATGGATATTCTTGTTAATCTCTGCTGCATCGATATCAAAGTGAAGAATCTTTGCATTTTTTGCAAATTTATTTGCATTACCGGTTACACGGTCTGAGAATCTCGCACCAATGGCAATCAGCAGATCACATTCAGATACTCCGAAGTTAGACGTCTTTGTACCATGCATACCAAGCATCCCTGTATAATGCGGGTCTGTTCCGTCAAATGCGCCTTTGCCCATCAGGGAATCTGCAACCGGCGCATCAATCTTCTTTACAAATCTCGCCAGCTCATCAGAAGCATCCGAAGCAATGACACCACCGCCGACAAAAACGTATGGACGCTTTGATGCTTTAATCATTTCAACGGCACGTTCCACATCTTCTTCTTTAATCGTATCTGTCTGACGTTCAATTGCCTTCGGTGTTTCCTTGATATAATCACATTCTGCTGCCGTTACATCCTTTGTTACATCAATTAAAACAGGACCCGGTCTGCCTTCCTTTGCAATCCGGAACGCCGCACGGATAACGTCTGCCAGCTTTGTTACGTCTTTAACAATAAAGTTATGCTTTGTAATCGGCATTGTCACACCTGCAATATCGATTTCCTGAAAGCTGTCCTTACCTAACAGCGGAACGGTTACATTACAGGTAATTGCAACAACCGGAATCGAATCCATATATGCTGTGGCAATTCCCGTTACGAGGTTTGTCGCACCCGGACCGGATGTTGCAAAACATACGCCAACCTTCCCCGTTGCTCTTGCATAACCGTCTGCTGCATGGGAAGCACCCTGTTCATGAGATGTCAGAATATGTGTAATCTCATCTGAATGTTTGTATAACGCATCGTATACATTCAGAATTGCGCCGCCCGGATAACCAAAAATCGTATCCACATTTTGTTCTTTTAAACATTCTACAATGATTTCTGAGCCATTTAACTTCATGTATCTTTCCTTCCTTTATATTCTATTTTTCATACCGGTACCCACTGACCTTTTTGTTACTGTTCGTTTTCCGGTACCTGAAGAACAGCCCCTCTGTTTCCTGAGGTTACTAATGAAGCATATCTCTTTAAGTAGCCTGTTGTAACCTTCGGTTCACGTGGCTGCCATTTTGCTTTTCTTGCTGCAAGTTCTTCATCAGATACTGCCAGTTCCAGTGTTAATGCCGGAATGTTAATCTTAATGATATCGCCTTCTTCTACCAGTGCAATCGGTCCGCCGACTGCTGCTTCCGGTGAAACGTGTCCGATAGAAGCACCGCGGCTTGCACCGGAAAAACGTCCGTCTGTAATCAGTGCAACGCTTGAACCCAAGCCCATGCCTGCAATTGCAGAAGTCGGATTTAACATTTCTCTCATACCCGGACCACCCTTTGGTCCTTCATAGCGGATTACAACGACATCGCCTGCTACAATCCTGCCGCCCTTAATTGCCGCAATCGCATCTTCTTCACAGTCAAAGACTCTTGCCGGACCTTCATGAACCATCATTTCATCTACAACGGCTGAACGCTTTACAACACTGCCGTCCGGTGCAAGATTTCCGCTCAATACCGCAAGTCCGCCTGTCTTACTATATGGGTTATCTAACGGTCTTATGACTTCCGGATTTAAGTTTACTGCATTTTTAATATTTTCTCCGACCGTCTTTCCTGTTACGGTCATGCAGTCAGTATTCAGAAGTCCTGCATCAGCCAATTCCTTCATAACCGCATATACGCCGCCCGCTTCATTTAAATCTTCCATATAAGTAGGACCTGCCGGTGCTAAATGGCACAGGTTCGGTGTCTTTTCGCTGATTGGATTTGCAAATTTAATATCAAAATCAAAGCCGATTTCATGTGCAATGGCAGGAAGATGTAACATACTGTTGGTAGAACAGCCTAATGCCATATCGACTGTCAGCGCATTCATGATTGCTTCTTTTGTCATAATATCTCTTGGACGGATATTCTTGCGGTACATTTCCATAACTGCCATGCCTGCGTGCTTTGCCAGCTTGATTCTTTCAGAATAAACAGCTGGAATTGTTCCGTTACCGCGAAGTCCCATACCCAGTGCTTCTGTCAGACAGTTCATGGAGTTTGCCGTATACATACCGGAGCATGAACCGCAGGTCGGACATACTTTTTCTTCAAATTCACGTACATCGTCTTCTGTCATTGAACCGGCTGCATAAGAACCAACTGCTTCAAACATGGATGAAAGACTTCTCTTTTTGCCCTTTACATGACCTGCAAGCATCGGACCGCCGCTGACAAATACAGTCGGCACATTCACTCTTGCTGCTGCCATTAAAAGTCCCGGTACATTCTTATCGCAGTTTGGCACCATAACAAGTGCATCAAACTGATGTGCCAGTGCCATACATTCCGTGGAATCCGCAATCAGATCTCTTGTTACAAGAGAATACTTCATACCGATATGGCCCATTGCAATACCGTCACAGACTGCAATTGCCGGAAATACAACCGGTACGCCGCCCGCTTCTGCAACACCTAATTTTACGGCATTTACAATCTTATCCAGATTCATATGTCCCGGTACAATTTCATTGTAAGAACTTACAATACCAACGAGCGGCTTGTCCATTTCTTCCTTTGTAAACCCTAATGCGTTAAACAGCGAGCGGTGTGGTGCCTGCTGCATTCCTTTTTTTACGTTATCACTTTTCATGACTGTTCTCCGTTTCTTTTCTTTTTATTCTAAACATGAAAGCCTGAAATCCCGCTGTATCTGCACAAACGGGATTCCGGCTTCATAACAGATTTTACATTTTTATATCCGTATCTTAAACACGTTCTGCGATTAAATCGCCCATCCTTGTTGTTGAGCACTGCTGCATGCCGTCTGCCATAATGTCCACTGTTCTGTAGCCTTCCTTTAATACCTGTGCTACTGCCGCTTCGATGGCATCAGCTTCCTTGTCTAAATCCAGTGAGTAGCGAAGCATCATTGCCGCACTTAAAATGGTGGCAATCGGATTGGCAATGTCTTTGCCTGCAATATCCGGTGCAGAACCGTGGCTTGGTTCATATAAGCCGAGTTTTGTCTTTCCTAAGCTGGCACTGGATAACATACCGATTGAACCGGTAATCATGCTGGCTTCATCGGATAAAATATCACCAAACATATTTTCTGTTAAAATCACATCAAACTGTCCCGGATTCATAACCAGCTGCATTGCACAGTTGTCTACAAGCATATCGCTTACTTCAACTTCCGGATAATCCTTTGCAACTTCCTTTACGACCTTTCTCCAAAGTCTTGAAGAATCAAGAACATTTGCCTTATCCACGCTTGTCAGCTTCTTTCTGCGCTTCATGGCAATTTCAAAGCCTTTAATGGCAATTCTTCTGATTTCTTCTTCATTATAAGTGAGCGTATCGGTTGCTGTTACGACACCGTTTACTTCTTCTGTGTGTCGTTCACCAAAATACAGTCCGCCGGTTAATTCTCTCATGATAACCATGTCAAATCCGTCCCCGATTACTTCCTGCTTTAACGGACACGCATCTTTTAATTCATTGTATAAATATGCAGGACGAATATTGGCAAACAATTCCAGTTCCTTACGAATCTTTAACAGTCCTGCCTCCGGTCTTAAATTCGGAGCAACGTCATACCACTTGGAGTTGCCGACATTGCCGCCAACTGCCCCCAGTAATACGGCATCGGATGCCTTTGCTACAGCAATTGCCTCATCTGTAAGTGGCACACCGTATGCATCAATGGAACAACCGCCCATTAAAATCTTTTCATAGGTAAAATGATGCTCATACTTCTTTCCCACAGCATCTAATACCTTTACGGCCTCTCTTACGATTTCCGGTCCGATTCCGTCTCCCGGAATTAATGTTATTTTACAATCCATGCTACTACCACCTGTCTTTCTCTTTTCTTACAGGAATCTGGCGGGTTCTACCCGTACCTGCCGCCCCTGAATACTTCTCCACTTTCATATTTATGTATGAAAAAGGTTATTGTTTATTATCATAACGTATTTTTATGTATTTTTCAATATGTAATGCCTGATAAAGGACAAAAAACGCCGGAGTGGAAATTTATACTTTCCACTCCGGCGTCCATATTGCCATCGCTTATTCTTCTGAACTCTTTGCCTTTTCTACCTGTGCAATGGCTTTCTTCTGCATGGAGATACGGCAGTTTTTGTTGTTACCGAATTCTACAATAACATCATCATCTGTAATATCCATAATTACGCCGTAGAAACCGCTTGTTGTTAATACATAATCGCCGATTTCGATTGAATCCATTAACTGCTGCTGTGCCTTCTGCTGTTTCTTCTGTGGCTTGATTGCAAGAAAATACATCATCAGTCCTAATGCAACGACATAAATAACGATAATTCCGATTGAACCCATTTTAATTTGCCTCCTAAAATATACTTTCAAATGTAATAACATACGTGTCCCTGACACATACACTCTATAATAGCGGAATTTATTCTTTCTGTCCACTAAAAAACATTTTGTTTATAATTTTTTACTTTTTGTCATAGGTCTTTAACATTTCCAGACGTTCTTTCTTAAAGACACTGTATCTTCCTTCTTCAATCGCTCCCCGGATATCTTCCATTAAATGATTGTAGAAGTACAGATTATGCAGTACACAGAAACGCATACCAAGCATTTCTTTTGCCTTTAAAAGATGGCGTACATATGCTCTCGTATAGTTTTTACAGACCGGACACTGACAACCTTCTTCAATCGGTCTGTCGTCCTTTTCGTACTGTGCGTTAAAAAGATTGATTTTACCAAACTTTGTATACACATGCCCGTGTCTTCCGTTTCTGGACGGATATACACAATCAAAGAAGTCAATCCCTCTGTCTACCGCTTCCAGAATATTTGCCGGTGTACCGACACCCATCAGATAAGTAGGCTTGGCCTGCGGCAGATACGGAACGGTTTCATCGAGTATGTGGTACATTTCTTCATGGGTTTCACCGACTGCAAGTCCGCCGACTGCATAGCCCGGCAAATCCAGTTCCGAAATACGTTTTGCATGATCAATACGGATATCTGCATAAACTGCACCCTGATTGATACCAAATAAAAGCTGGTTTGGATTAACGGTATCCGGCAGGGAATTCAAGCGTTGCATTTCTTTTTTACAGCGTGCCAGCCAGCGCGTTGTACGGGCAACAGACTTTTCCACATAATCGCGTTCTGCCTTCGCCGGTGCACATTCATCAAATGCCATGGCAATTGTAGAACCTAAGTTAGACTGAATCTGCATACTTTCTTCCGGACCCATAAAAATCTTTCTGCCATCAATGTGGGACTGGAAAGTTACGCCTTCTTCTTTAATCTTTCTAAGCCCTGCAAGGGAGAACACCTGAAACCCACCCGAATCGGTCAGAATCGGTCTGTCCCAGTTCATAAACTTATGCAGACCGCCCATCTCCTTAATCAGTTTGTCCCCGGTACGTACATGCAGATGATATGTGTTTGACAATTCCACCTGTGTTCCGATTTCCTTTAAATCCATTGTCGATACGGCACCCTTAATGGCTGCTACTGTTCCGACATTCATAAATACAGGTGTCTGGATTGTTCCATGCACGGTCTGTAATTCACCGCGTTTTGCACGCCCGTCTGTTTTTAATAAACGATACATCTCTTTCCTCTTTCTTACTTGCTTCTATTATAAAAGGCACAGATTCCATCCAATCTTGCCGTCATATTTTCAAAAATCAGATCCACGAGTGTCAGCGCCGTCATTGCTTCCACAACGACTACGGCACGCGGCACAATCATCGGGTCATGTCTGCCCTTAATGGAAATTTCAATATTTTCACCGTCTTTATTGACCGTATCCTGCACTGCCGAAATAGACGGTGTCGGTTTAACCGCCGCACGGAATACAATGTTGCTGCCGTCACTCATGCCGCCTAAAACGCCGCCTGCGTGGTTGGTTTTTTTTGTAAGTTTTCCGTCCTTCAGGACAAAGCTGTCATTATTTTCGCTGCCGGTCATCTTTGCCGCTTCAAAGCCACTTCCGATTTCAAAGCCTTTAACCGCACCGATTGAAAGCATTGCTTTTCCAAGAGAAGCGTCCAGCTTGTCAAATACCGGTTCACCGATTCCCGGCATCATGCCCTCAACCACACACTCAATGATACCGCCGATTGAATCGCCCTCCTGTATCTTTTGCGTGGCATATACTTCAACCTTTGCTGCCGCTTCCTTATCCGGCATTGTAAATGCATTTTCGCGTGCTGCCTGCAGATCAAACTTTTCATAGTCAATCGCAATTCCGCCGATTTCTTTGGCATAAGCATGCAGGTTAATACCAAGGCTTTCCAATATTTTTAACGCAATCGCACCCGCTGCGACCCTGCCAATCGTTTCTCTTGCGGAACTTCTTCCGCCGCCACGGTAATCCCTGAATCCATATTTTGCATCAAATGTATAATCGGCATGTCCCGGTCTGTAGTATCCTGCAATCTCCGAATAATCGCCTGAGCGCTGATTGGTATTAAATACTACCATGGATATCGGTGTTCCTGTCGTTTTCCCTTCAAAAACGCCCGACAGAATCTTTACTTTATCAGCTTCTTTGCGGGGTGTCGTAAATTTAGACTGTCCCGGTTTTCTTCGATCAAGAAGTTTCTGGATATCTTCCTCACAAAGCTCTAAACCCGCCGGGCAGCCGTCCACTACAACGCCTAACGCTTCTCCATGAGATTCGCCCCATGTCATAATCTTAAATCTGTTTCCATATGTAGAACCAGCCATTTTCTCTCCATTCCGCCACACAATGCGGCATTTCCACTTTCTATCTGACACTTCATCATACCATATACAAGGTTATGTTTTCAACTGTCTGTTTTGTCCCGGTTCTGCATTTTTATAGATTTTTAGAACGTGCAGGAATGTCCTAGCTGTTTAATGCCCGCTGCAGCTCTTCCTGCAAATCACGGATAACTGCGGCAGAATCCGCCGTAATCTTTTCCGGCGGCACTTTATATAAAGTACGTTTCAGCTTACCGAGGATTTCTTTAACCGCCTTTTTCTTACTGCGTTCCCACTCTTTTTTATGGCTGTCCAATTCTGCCTGCGCCTGTCCTGCAAACTGCACTGCCTCCTGACGTACCGCAAGCAGCTGTGTCTTTGCTTCATCCTGTCTTCCGTACATCTGGGCTTCCCATTTTGCGCGCTCAATCTCCTCCTCGGACAAATTGGAGCTGGACGTAATCGTAATGGACTGTTCATGACCCGTGCCTAAATCCTTTGCCGATACATTGACAATGCCGTTGGCATCAATATCAAAGGTCACTTCAATCTGCGGTGTACCCGCCATCGCCCGCTTAATACCCGAAAGGCGGAAATTCCCCAGCAGTTTATTATCCCTTGTAAATTTTCTCTCACCTTGAAACACTTTGATATCTACACTTGTCTGAAAATTGCCCGCAGTCGTAAATATCTGGCTGTGTCTTGTAGGAATCGTTGTATTGCGCTCAATCAGACGGCTTGACACACCGCCTACCGTTTCAATTGAAAGCGACAGCGGCGTTACATCCATTAAAATCATCTCAGATGCCGCAGAACCCGCCATAAGCTGTCCGCCCAGCTTTCCTGCCTGGACTGCCGCACCGATTGCCACACATTCGTCCGGATTAACATTTCTTGAAGGCTCTTTGCCCATCAAGGTCCGCACTTTATCCTGCACTGCCGGGATTCTTGTTGAACCGCCTACCAGCAATACCATATCAATCTGTGACTTTGTAAGCCCTGCATCGTGGATTGCATTTTCAACCGGAATCACTGTCCGCTCAATCAAATCTTTGGTCAGTTCTTCAAATTTACTGCGGGAAAGCTGGATATCCATATGATGTGGTCCGTCTTTTGCCATCGCAAGAAACGGCAGGTTAATATTCGTTGTCATACAGGATGACAGCTCCTTTTTCGCTTTTTCCGCTTCTTCTTTTAACCGCTGAAGTGCTGCCGTATCCTTAGACAGGTTAATTCCCTCCGTCTTTTTAAACTGCTCCACAAGATACTGCACAATGCGCTCATCAAAATCATCACCGCCCAGATGATTGTCACCGGACGTTGCAAGTACTTCAATCACATGGTCGCCGATTTCAATAATGGACACATCGAATGTGCCGCCGCCCAGATCATAGACAAGAATTTTCTGTGCCTGTCCGTTGTCAAGACCATATGCCAATGCTGCAGAAGTCGGCTCATTGATGATACGCAGTACATTTAACCCAGCAATCCGTCCCGCATCTTTAGTCGCCTGCCGCTGTGCATCGTTAAAATACGCCGGTACGGTAATCACGGCATCTGTGACCGTATCCCCCAGAAAATCTTCTGCGTCTTTTTTCAGCTTCATTAAAATAAAAGCAGATATTTCCTGCGGCGAATATGCTTTTCCGTCAATCTTTTTTCTGTAATCCGATCCCATATGACGTTTAATGGAAAAAATTGTCCGCTCTGCATTGACAGCCGCCTGCCTTCTTGCCGGATCTCCCACAAGCATCGTCTTGTCTTTTGCAAAAGCCACAATAGACGGTGTTGTCCGGTATCCTTCCTTATTGGCAATTACTGTCGGCACATCGCCCTCCAGCACTGCAACGCAGCTATTTGTTGTCCCTAAGTCAATTCCAATTACTCTACTCATGACCATCCACTTTCCAATCTTCGTTCTAGCACATAATCCGTAAAAATCATCGTTTGGGGACTTCTAACCCCAATACCACATATATATAATCATACCATAAATCTGCCGGGATAATTATTAATTTAGCGGAAAAAAATAAAAAAAATTATAAAACCGGGATTATCGTAAAACAGCGGTCAATACTCTTTGTGCATTTTTGTAAAATATTTTCTCCAGTTCATCCTCCGAAAGCCCTGTCTGATGAAGTGTTTCATACAGCATGACCATTTTGGCAGGACTGTCAATTTCCATCCGGCTCTCCACCCCGTCAAAATCCGAACCGATTGCCAGCACCTCACTGCCTGCAATTTTGCGGATATGCAGAATGTGTGTAACCATATCGCAGATACAGCTTTCACCGTCCGGCGGCTGTGTATCCGAAAGAAAATGCGATGCAAAATTCAAGCCCATAACGCCGCCCGCTTCCGAAAGCTTCCTTATATACATATCAGGCAGATTGCGTGGGTGCGCCGTTATGGCGCGTGCATTGGAATGGGATGCTACAAACGGCATGCCTGTCTTTTTTGCAAACTCTGCCACATTTAAAAATCCGCCGTCCGATAAATGCGATACATCAATTACCATGCCGAGCCGGTTCATTTCTTCAAGCACTTCAAATCCAAACGGTTTTAAGCCCTTCTGCATGATATCCCGGTCTGTGCTGTTTGGGTATCCGATTTCATTTTCATGATTCCATGTCAGGGTTACAAGGCGTACACCGTCTTCATACGCACGGTATAATTTCTGCATTTCTCCGCCCATAACGCCGCCATCCTCAATCGTAAGCAGTATACCCGTGCCTAAATCCTGCATTTTATCGTTCTGCCGGATATCCGGTATATCCCGCCGGGTCAGAACCCTGTACAGTTCTTTTGGGTTGGCATTTAATTCGCGTTTATAAACGGAAACTACACGGTCATACTCTGTCTGTATGGCTTCTTTTCTGTCCACTCCCGTATACGTCCCTGTCGGAATAAAAATGGATGCACACTGAATCACACACCCGCCCTTTTTCAGGGATTTTAAATCTACATTTTTATGATTCCGGACTAGCGTTTCCCCTTCTTTTAACTCTGTGAGCGTGTCACAGTGCAGGTCAATATATTTCATAACATTCTCCTATTCTGTAGGCATTTTAATGCCGGAAGAATCGCGGACTGAATTTATTCAGTTCTGCGATAAATTCAGAATTGTGACGCCTGTGGCACAATTCTGTTATGCGAAAATCTTTAATTTATGGATTTTCGCATTTCTCCTTTTCCAATATAAAAATCAATTTTACATCATATTATCAGACGAAAGGGAATATTACAAATGCGTATTGCTGAAATACTGTCACTACATTTATAAAGTAAAAATGCGTCACGGAAACATAAACTTTTCCGTGACGCTTATTTTCTGCCTTTTGCTGTGCCGGCATCCTCGTTGGGAGCTTTCGCCCCAACTTCATTTCTATTTACTTAACTGAAAATATTAAAATATACTTCTCCCGGTATTACATTGTTCTTGCACTGTGTTGTAATACTGCTTACCGTTGCATTGACAGTGCTTCTAATCTGTGCCTGCTTTGAGGAAGACGGTATAGAAGCCGTATATCCGCTTGGCAGCTTGTTAGAAGATGCTCCTGAAAAGCTTAGGATATTGCTGAATTTCTTGAGTGTAAACGGCGGCATATAATAATTGTAGCCGTTGTCATAAGAAATGCAGTTGCTTAAATATGCCGTGCAGGAGCTGTTATTGTTATCAAAGCCTTTACTGCTGTGTCCAAAGGCTAAACAGTTGGTTACGGTTCTTACACAGCTGCTTGTAGTATTCACTGAACCGAACTTAAATCCGTTTGGATTGCCGTCATATTTGCTTTTCCAGTTTGCAATGCTTAAAGTTCCCTGTGTGGTGCTGATAAAGCTGCCGCCTGGCAGAGAGAACTTTCCTTTTTTGTAATTGCTTGCAAAAGAAGAATCCTTCTTGCTGATTAATTCTACTAAAAGTAAATCCGTATCCAGTGCATTTCCGTTATTATAATCGTATTCCCCGGTAAAAATGGTCGGGTCACCATTGTTCCAGCATGCACAGTTGGTATATGTTAGGTTGTAGGTTAAGCTGTCCTTATCGTAAGAATCCCAGCCGTCATCTGAATTTTCCCATGAATAACAGCCGTAGAATACATTTCCCTTGCCTGCGCCAAGCTTCGGCGCAAAGCCGTCTGCGTTGCCACCGAGTGTATAGACATCACAATTTCTGTAGCTGTATACAAAACGCATGGTATTGCTATATGCACCACCTGTAATCTGCACCCCGGCATCATTGTTGTAACGCACGATGCAGTTTTCAATCGTATTGTTGCCTGCGCTGCTTCCCTTAATCTGGATGCCGTTATCCGGTGCTTTCTGGATAATCAGGTTCTTGATTGTATAATTGCTTCCCGAAATGCGGATGCCGACTTCTGAATCCGTTGTTGCTTTTCCGATATAAGCTGAACGGAATGCTGAAAAGTCTAACACCGGATAGGTACCGTCACTGTTTTTTACACCGATAATAGATACATTGGCATTAGAAGCTTTTAATGCAAGCTGTGCCGTACAGCTGATACTGCTGCCCTTCACATAGACAATGCCGCCGCCCGCTTTTTCAGCCTTTGTCACAGCCGCCGTCAGTTCTGAAAATGAAGTAACGACTGTTCCGTTGCTGGTATCAGTTGTGGAACTGCCGGAAGATGAACTTCCAGAACCGGATGAAGCAGAACTGTCCACCTGAATCTTGTAAATGTTAATACCGCTGTTTGAGGAATACAGGTACACGTATCCTGATGAACCGGAATAATTATATGAAACCGTTGCAGCCGTTGTGCCTGCATTCATCGTGCCAAGCTTATTTCCAGAACCGTCTGCCACAACGAGTGTTCTTGCCGCACTGCCGGAACTCATACAGGTTACTTTAATGGTGTCTGTTCCCGATACCGGTACTTTAACTGCACGATAGCTTGTCGAACCGCTGCCGCCCAATGCCAGTGCATATGTATATGCTGTTCCATCCACTGTCTGACTGTTTGCAATCACAGACATGGTCTTTGACGATGTTGCAATCAGTGACAGGTTATCCACTGTTACCGTAGAGGAAATTGTCCCCAGATTTTTAAAACCGGTATTTTTAAAATTCCATAATGTAGAAGCAGATGCTTTTGCCGTCATAGGACTGCCTGCAAGCACCATTGCCAGCATACAGACAATACTCATGCCCCATGCCAATACTTTTTTTAAACCCTTTTTCGCTTTCACCTTGTGAAACCTCCTTGTTTTTGCCTGTTTGTTTTTGCGAAGCAAAAATCTCATGTGAGAAATGATTTTCCTCTTTATTTTTGCTTTGCCGGCACAATGCAGTCATTGTATTTTTTTACAAACCAAAAGTCAACGGCAGTTTTTACAAATATATTTATGCATTTTGTACATATTTTTTACATCCAAAAAGTATTTTTATGCACTTTCTACAATTGATTGTTTTTTGCATTTTTTATTACCTTTAGCGTTTCCAGATACTTCCGTGTTTTACAAAGTTAAAGCTATTTATTTTTGAAAAAGTTTTTTAATGCTATACAATTTTCACAAAATTGCACAGAAAATAATCAAGCCCGCTTTGCGGGCTTAATCTCTTCCCTGTACACACCTATTTTTCATTTCCATGTGGCAGACGGACTCTTAAAAGCTTGCGTTTCAGCATTTTTTTATCAAACGGAATCAGCGGATAAATATAGCTGCATCCCGTCATGGTACGGTTAAAAGCTATCGTTGCCGCTATTAAAAGGATTCCCGCAATATATCCTGCCAGGTTGAATGCCGCCGTCAGACACAGCAGAATAATCCGCATAAATTTCATTGCATATCCCATTTCAAAGCTTGCCTGCGAATACGTGCCTACCGAAACCACTGCCATATACAGCATGGATTCTGCATTAAACCACCCGGAGCTGACTGCATACTCACCTACCACAATACCGGCAACAACGCTGAGCGGTGTTGAAAGCAGGGTCGGCGTATTAACAGCTGCCAGCTTTAATCCGTCAATGGAGAGTTCCAGCAGTAACAGCTGGAAAAACACCGGTACGGTAATCTCATCAGACACTGTAATAAACATCATCCACTCCGGCAGCCACTGCGGATTGTCAATCAGTAACAGCCATGTCGGGGTCAGAAGCATTGTAACCAGTGTCAGCAGAAATCTTGAAATTCTTAAATACGTTCCGATGATCGGTGCAAAATTATAATCGTCTGCCTCTTCAATAATGTCAAAAATCGAAGTCGGCACAATCATGACCGCCGGTGAATTGTCTACCATAATCACAATATTTCCATCCAAAACCGCAGCAGCAGCGGTGTCCGGACGTTCTGAATATTTAAATTTCGGAAACGGATTAATCCATTTATGCTCATATAAACACTCTGCAAGACTTTCTATATTCATTGTCAACGCTTCTACACGTATTGCCTGAATCCGCCTTTTTATGCTGTCTAACAGCTTTTTGTCGACTTTATCCTCCATATAGCAGACAGCAACGTCGGAACGCGAGCGTGTGCCTACCCCCATCAGCTCAAGACTTAATTTGGGATCGCGGATTCTTCTGCGCAGAAGTGCCGCGTTTAAAACAAGTGTTTCCACAAAACCGTCCCTTGAACCACGAAGTACTTTATCCTTCCACGGCTCTGTCACACTACGCATCGGATACGTCCGGCAGTCTAAGGACAGGCACTCTGAAAAGCCGTCAATAAAGCAGACTGTTACTCCCGAAAAAAATGCCGTCAGTGCATCACTCTGCTTAGTAATTTTATTGACTTCTGTATAGGGCATGCCTTTTTCAAGAAAGGAATCCACATCCGATAAATCTTCCGGTTTGAGTGAATAAAAAAACTGCATCAGTTTTTCTATCATATCTTCCTGCACAAATCCATCTATAAAAAAGAATCCTGCCTTTTTTCCACCGATTATAATTTCTCTCGTTAAAATATCAAAATTCTCCTCAATGCGGATTTGTTTTTTCATATTGCGGATATTTTCATCCGCACTGGTTGAAAATTCTGTCCTGATATTATCTGTATTTATTGTCTGCATCGAAATAAATCCTCATTTCATTTCTGCGCCGGTTGCGCTTTTTATCCATAGGATATCCGCCGTCCGTGACTTCATACATCTTTTGAAAAAAAATAACAGAAATCCTATCCGCACGCGGTATATGATTTCTGTTATTTTTATCTTTTTTAAATTATTGTTTTAAAGTCGCTCTTAATACTCTTAAAGTTCTTCATCGGACTTTTTCTTTCGCTTACTGCCTGCAAATCCTGCAAACATTGCTGAAACTGCCGCACCGAAAAGATACCATACGGAATGTGTTTTATCTGCTGTCTGCACACTTTCCTGCTGATTTTCTGAAGCTGCACCGTTGTTGTCTTCCTGTTTGGCATTCTCCTGCTTTCCGCTTTCTGCATCGCCGGTTCCGCCGTTTTCACTGCCGGACGGATTATCATTACCATTCTGACTGCCGTCAGCTTCTCCCGTACCGCCCGGCTGGTTATTGTCCGGCTCTGAAGGCGTCGGGGTCGGTGTTGGCTCTGGCATTGGTGTTGGCTCCGGCGTTGGTGTTGGCTCTGGTGTCGGTGTTGGTGTCGGTGTTGGTGTCGGTTCCGGCGTTGGCGTTGGGTCTGGCGTTGGCTCTGGGTCTGGTGTTGGCTCCGGCGCCGGGGTCACTGTTTCCAGATTTGCCACAGCTTCTATCAGCCTGTGTGCCAGTACGCTGACTTCTTCCTGTGTTGCCGTTGTCCTGTCAAGTGCCTTTGCCGCATTTAATGCGGATTCAACTGTGCTGAAATCCTTGTAATCGGCGCTGTTTAAGCCCTCAGCATTCTGAATTGCCCTATCCAGTTCCGAAAAATCTACCGATACTGCTCCGCTTTCTGTGTAATCTGCGGAGGCTGCCGCATATGCCGCTACTGCATCCCAGCCTTCTGCAAATGCCATACCTTCGCCTGCTTCCCTTGCAAAGACCCCGTTGACTGTCAATGCTTCTCCTTCTGCTTTGGCTAGCTGTCGTCTGTCGGTATTAACCGCAAAGCCCGGTCCGTAGGACTGATATTCATAAAAACGTGCTGCACTGTGGGTATTGCCGCTCATATTATCATAGCCTTTTGTCTTAATATGACTGTCCATAAAGCATTTTACATACGTTACACAGGCATTTGACCGCCACGGTCTGCCCAGTGCCACACTATTTTCTGCCACCGAATCTGATTTTTTAAGCAGTCTGCTGTTTATGAATACATAGCCTGTTGTTTTTGTACTTTCAGTACTTGCCGCCGTTACATAGCCTGCCGCATTGGCGACAATATCGCAGTCGTCAAATACTGCCTGTGCACTGCCGAAAATCCAGTCTACATTTCCTTCAATATAACAATTCTTAAAATACTGGCGTCCGCCGCCGTCTGCCTGTAAGGTATCCTGCCATCCGGTCAGCCGTACATTGTTAAAAATAAGCTGATCTGCTCTTGTAAGCATTGCAACTGCCTGCTTGCCTTCAATCGTTTCATTCGGATAATCAAAGGTATTCGCAACCGTCAGATTTTCCATGTATGTATGGTGTGCCGCTGCTTCAATCGAAACCGATGCACTTCCTGAGGTTCCATATGCTGCCCCCGTTACCGGGTCTGTTTTTCCCGAAGCCGCATCATAACACAGCACGGTCTTTTCGCTATCCTCGCCAATTAAAGTGATATACGGCGATGTAATGCTTAATTTTTCGTAATACGTACCGTTCTTTACAAAAATAACTTTCTGTTCCTGATTGTCTGCCGGCACTGCTGCCAGTGCTTCCGCCACTGTTGTATACACCGGTACAGACTCACTGTCAAGCGTTCTGATACCGGAAGCATCTACAACCATATCGTATGATGAAAGTTTAACAAAGTTAAAATTACGGTATGTCTTTATGCCCTGTGTATTTTCAAAGACAACTTTTACTGCATTTCTTCCGTCCTGTAACGGAATCGTTATATCCACCGCTTCTCCTGCTGCCGTTTCTTTTTCAGACAGCAGCCGATCTCCTGCATACACCGATACTTTTCCGGCTTCATCATAGGCAAACTTTAAAGCAGCTTCATTTCCCGTTACCGTATCATTAGACTTTTCAAGCACCGTCATCTGCGCCGCCTGTGAACCGAACATGTATTCGCCTGTATGCCCTGCCGTTGCCATAATGGATACCGGCGCTGACGGGTTACTTTCGTTATCCTGTCCGACTGCCGCTACTGTATAAAAATACGGGACTTCATTTTCCGCAGTGGTATCCGTAAATGTCGTGCTTTCTGATGTTCCAATCTCTGTATAGCCTTCTGCACGCTGTGTTGAACGGTAAATTCTGTAGCTGACAGCTTCCGGCACAGCAGACCATGTAACCGTATTTGCTGCATTTCCGGATTCTGCACCAATAGACGGTGCTGTCATCGGCAGTACAAAATGTACAGACGAAGTTTCCATAGAATTGCTTTCCTGTCCGCCGCAGACACCTGTAATTCTGAACTGATAGTCACCTGAATTTTCCGGTACATAGCTGTAAGAAGTTTCAGCGGTGGTATCCAGCTCCTTATAAGTTACGCCGTTATCCTGTGATACCTCTACGCGGTACTTTCCGTCTAACTGCGCACCCTCACCGCTCCATGATACCGTAATGGAAGAACGGTCCTCTGAAATTACCGGTGTATTTACTCCTGTAACAGCCGGTGCTGTTCCGGCATCTTTATAATAATCCTTCTGATTATATAAAATGTTGCCCTCAGCATCCTTTGCCACCCAGTTGGTAATTTCCACATCGGCGCCAACCAGTGCCAGTCCGTATGATACGGCATCTTCTGCTGTCAGTGTCATATCCTTCCACTTGAATTCCTTTTTATCTGAATACGTCTTATTGCCGTTAGCATCGACAAGCAGCGGCTTACCAAGACTTTCAAATTCGGCAAGATAGCCGTTTTCGGTTCTTGTAAAGGTTACGTTATATTTATTATCTGCTGCCACCTCATACTTTGGTGAACCGTTTCCGGCTTTTCCAGTGCCTTTCATCCAATAGCCCGAAAGTGCATCGGTTCCAACCGATGAATCATAGCCCCTGAATCCCAATGAAGCAAACGCATATTTACCCGAAGTCTGGAATGCACCGACAAAAACACCCGTCCTTTTTGCATTCTGACCCGTAATCGAATAATCCTTAATTTTAAGAGTCATGGACATAGATGCAAATGCATCATTTTCCGGCAGTAAAATGTAACTTGTATTGACTCCTGCATCACCTGTACTCTGTGTAATATATCCGCTTTCTGCAGACTGTTCTGCTTTCATTACAGAACCCGCCCCGGTAACAGTTAGCAAATCTGAACCGGATACCTGCGGCTTATATCCGCTTTCCTCCTGACCTGAATTATCCCTATTCTGGTCATACAGTACATTTCCTGACATATCGGAAAGCACCATATCCGTCACTGTGACGTCCGCACTGTAAACTGCCAGTCCGAACTGTGCCATAATATCCGGTGTCAGCGCAGAATCCGAAGCCTTAAAAGTCTTTTCATTGACAGTTTCACTGCCTTCCTCCTGAAATGTGGCATAATAGGTATTGTCTGCTTTCTTTTCAATGCTTACCGTATAAACAGCCCCTTCTGTCCATGCCTGCTTCGGACTTCCGTTTCCAGCCTTGCCGGAAGCTTTCAGCCAGTACGGTGATACGGCATTTACATCACCTGTACCTCTGAATCCGATTGAATTATAAAGGTAATCTCCGTCCGGCTGGAAAGCACCGGCATACACGCCGGAATATTTTCCATTGCTAAATGAATTGACCTTTAATTTCAACGTCATTTTTGCCGCTTCTTTCGACTGTGGGAATAAAATGTAGGAAACATTTTTTCCTGCCGTTCCCTTATTTCCAACCATACTTGCAGATTCTGCGGTCTGGCTGATTGTCATACTGCCTGCATCCTGTGTCACGGTTACATCTTCCGTATCGCCGTAGGTCTGCAATGTATAATCAATTTTAACATCTTCTTCTGCCTGTGCTGAAATTGTAAGCTTTACACCGGATGTCAGCCTGTCTGCCTTTACAACAATATCTCCGGTTTTGGCATCATAGGTATAATCCTGCTTTGCAAGAACATTTTCTCCTGCTTTAATTTCAATTGCATCCGGAAGATGATATCCGCTGTCTGCTGTAAGCTGCGTTGTAAAATCTGTACCGACTGCCGCATAATCCGCACCGCTTGTTGTAATGTGTTCAAGGTTATAGTCAACATCTGTAAATTCTTCATGAATCGCAATATTTGAAAACTTTGCCGTGCTTAAATTTTCAAGGCTGTTTGCCGCTTTATTCGCATCTACGGCAAATCCCACATAAATGTCTTGTGCCATTTCAATAGTCTTTGAACCGACCTTTGTCCACGTTACACCGTCATCAGATGCATATCCTGTAAAGGTATCGCCGCGTCTTATCAACTTAAACCATGTTCCGTTAAAGTCTGCACCGCTCTTAAAATGCAAATCCCTTACCAGTGGTATTCCCGCTTTTTCTGCACTTGCAGGCGAATCAATCGTTTCAGAAATATCCGAAATTTTACCGTTTGTTTCAAGTCTGCTTGCAAGATAGGTTGACCATGTGGTTTCATTGCTGATTTTAACCATTGACATACCGAGTGCCGCCGTCTTTGAACCGCTCTCTAAGCTTTCACGGAACATCACACCGGTAAATACATGGTTGTCAACGGTTGTTGCTGAATCCAGTTTTGTAATAATTTCTGCATCACCTTTGACAAGCTGATACGTATACTGAAAATCATCGGTTGTGGCATCTGCATAGGTACTGCCGGATACGCAGCCTTCTGATGCGCCTAATTTTCCGGCACCTTTCACTGTCATCACACCATTTTCCAAACTTGCATTTCCCGCTACACCCGGATTGCCAATATCAGTGCTTGTCCACTCGCCTGTGCCAGCTGTGCTGTTAATATGCAGCTTCGATACAGATGACTGGGTCTGATTGCCATCATTATCATAGGCTCTAGCGGTGATATTGTACGTGCCGTCTGTCAACCCCGTATAATCAAAGGTAAATGGTGCGGTATCTGCTGTTCCGACAAGCTGTATACCATTGTAAAATTCTACCTTTGCAATGCTTCCCCCATTGTTTGCCTTTACATCAGCTGTCACTGTTACTGTCTGTCCTTCATCATACTGTGCATTATCCTGTAAATCAAGGGTAATATCCGGATTTGGTGCCGTATAACCGGACTGCTCTACATTTTCAACAAGTCCGTTAAAATATTCTTCTACGTAGGCATATCCGGTTGCCGGATTGGTTTTCTTGGAATCACTTGCATCATTCGGATTTAAGCCATGTGCCGTTTCCCATGTATCCGGAATTCCGTCCATATCTGTATCAAATGAAGCAGCCCGTACAGATTCTTTTGCCGGATAGCCGCCGACCTCATCTTCTGTATTCACATATCTTCCCGAATCTGTCCGCGTTTCGGCTACAACTCTCGCATCGATGGCATCACGGTACGGATAGGTCGCACCCGCCTGCGCAAGCACCGGTTCATAACAGTCCGCAGCACTTGTCACTGTGGCACTGTCAAATCCTTCTGCCGTATACGGTGTTTCTGAAACTACAGTTTTATTGGCTCCTTCTGTCACGCCTGACATTTTTGAACCTTTTGCATTGTCAGCGGTAATTTCAGCATTGCCGTCCATGTAGTTGCCGTTTACATAAAATCCGCCCGGTTTTGTGGCTTCACCCATATCAATGACCTGATACCGAACCTGTTCTCTCGTTCCCTGTCCCGGTTTTAAGAAATTGTTGATAAAATTGGTATACGCATAACCACCACCATAGCAGGTGTTATATCCCCAGTTATAAAGAACATTATTGCTTAACTGCAGTGTTGCCGTACTGCCTCCATCCTTTGTCGGATCGCCCATGCATCCGCCGCCGATTCTTGGATTTCTCGATGTATGATTCGCAATCAGGTTATTCTGAAACAATACATTGTCGCCACCAAAAATACCGCCATATCCGTGACGGCCTTTGGAATGTCCTGAAACAGTCAGACTTTCCGATACGATACACCACTGTACTGTTCCGTCCTGTCCGCGGTAAGTTGAAACTGTTTCATCGGTATTCCAGCTAAACGAACAGTGGTCGATCATAAAAGTCTTATTATCCCTGCCCCAGAGTGCATCCATGGAATCTCCGCCGGTATGTACATTTGCCGCACCCGGACGGAAACGCATATAACGGATAATCAGATTTTCAGAATTGCTGATATTTGTATCCCAGCCGGACAGGGTAATACCATCCCCCGGTGCTGTCTGTCCTGCTACGGTAATATTTTTTCTTTCTTTAAAGGTCAGTGTCTGCTTTAATTCTATCGTACCACCCACATTAAATACAATCATCGTTCCGCCTTTATCTTTGGCAAATTCTTCAATGCCATAACGCAAAGACCCTTCTACCGGTGTTTCACCTTTTCCGTAATCCTCCAGTGTTGTAACGACATACACATCATATCCGCGTCCGCCGGTTGCAAATCTTCCACCGCCTTCTGCGCCTGCAAATGCAAGCAGGGTGTTATTTTCCGCCCCATATGCAAATGTTCCCGCCGGCAGGGATATGCCTGATGTTGCCATCAGTCCTGCCAGTGCAAATGCCGTTGCCCTTTTTACGTGATGTCTGTTCGCCCTTCTCCGCTGTGCGCGGTTTTGTATCTTCTGATTCATTACTAACCCTCCAAATAAATATTTTCCATGATATCAGGGTCAAAAGGTCTAAACCGAATGAGCTTGCTCATAGGCGGGTGCTTTTCTCCCCAACATCTTCCCATATATGTATCATAATCTTTCACCCCGGCATTTCAAAGATACAATCCATTTTTGTGCAAAATGTATCTTTTGCAATTATTTTTTGTAAAAGTTTTTTGCAAAATATCTTGTTTTTAGTTTTATTTTTCGTTATGATAGACGTGCAGGGTACAATTTTTTATTGTATAAAATGTATCCTGTATGGGAAATCTATTAGGCATCGCTTGATATTGGCATTATTGTGCCGCAGATATCGCAAAATATTCCTGATAGCAGATGAGAAATCGCCTGCGCGAATTTTTCATCGCTTTTTTGCAACAAGTTTCTCAGAAACGGAGATTGGTATGAATGAACAATTATTAATACAAGGCGTTTTACATGAAGCATTTACACGGACAAGTTATGCACCGGAAGCGGAAGCCGCGGATTTTCTGCGCCGCCGTTTTCCCTATCCGAATTTCTGCATCACTGCATTTTCACTGTCCGGCACACGGCTGGCGGATTCCTACCGGCACCAGTTGATATCCATGATTCCAAAATACACTGCGGGACTGACAAAATTTCCGACCTTTGCCTACCGCACGGAAAATCATGAATTTTTACTGCTTTTTAATTATCCGGAGGAATCCGAGCCGCAGGAGTATATCCGGCAGTCTTATGAATATTTTAAACAGAGGCACAACTGCACGGTGTTTTGGGGTATCAGCCGTCCCTGTGTCGGTCTGTCTGAATTTATTTTTGCCAAAAAAGAGGCACTGACTGCGCTTTCATTTTCACTGACGGACAGCCATGACGATATTACCGTCTATTCCGACCAAATGTTTATTCCGGCAGAAAATTCATACGGCTGTTTCTATCCGCAGACTGCGGCAGATTTACTGATAAAGGGCATGAAAAACCACGATACGGATTTGATTCATTTTATCCTGACGGTGCTTGAAGATGAAAATACACGGTTACGCCCTTTTTCGTCTGAACAGATGATTGCTGGGCAAATGCTTGCCCTTCATAATGCCGTAACCGCCACTTTTTTCGGTCTGAATCCGGTGAAGTACGGCTTTTTAGAACAGTTGTTTGCTTTCCAGCAGGAAATTATCGGCTGTCAGGGAAATTTTGAACATTATTTTTCACACCTGCATGACCTATGTCTTTCGGTCAGTGCTTCACTTGCCGGACAACGGATGAACAAAAAGAAAGAGCTTGTTCAGGAGACCGCTGATTTTATCTTGCAAAATTATGCCGATGCCAACTTAAATCTTTCCGGCACGGCACAGCATTTTCAGGTTTCCGAAGGCTATCTTTCGAGTATTTTTAAGGAACACGCCGGTATCTGTTTTGCGGAATACCTTGAAAAATGCCGCATTGAAAAAAGCTGTGTTTTGCTGTCGGACACTGCCTCGACAATTGAACAGATTGCCGAAGATGTCGGCTATAACAGTGTGTATTCTTACCGCCGTGCCTTTAAGCGGCTGTTTCATATCAGTCCGTCCGCTTACCGGGAACAGAAACTGCCGTAAAAAACAAAAATACCTGTTCCGCTTAATGCCAGTAAGGCAAACAGCCATGTAACAGGGGTACTGTCACCGGTTTGGACAGGCGCACTCTGCGGCTGTTCCGGCTGTCTTCTGCCTGTGCCTGCTGTGCTTCGTATACATCTTCTTTTTTCTGTATCGTCACCTCAACACGGTTGCCATCGACGTCCACTGCCGTAACCTTTACCGGCTGATTACTGCCCTGTATCGTATAGATTCCATTATCCGCAGTAAGCTGTGTATCTCCTGCAAATACTTTCTCTAAATTATCATCTTCCACCGTAAACTTTACATTTTCACAATAAATGCCGCCATCGCTGATTCCGATAAATACAGGCGGCTGTGTGACTTTCTGCACATAAACCTGTACATTTGCCATAGCTGTGTTTCCGGCTTTATCAGTAATCTTTGCATAAACAACCATTCTGCCGTCCGGCTCTACCGTAAATTCTTTTTCGTATAAATTCCACTTTCCGTTTGGCAGTGCATTTAACTGTTCTACACTCTGCTCCCCCTCTGCAACATAGCAGACAATATTTGCAATGCCTGTTCCGGTATCGTAATACTGCCTTCCGGCGGGTTGGTGTCTGCCATAACCACAAATTTCAGTTCTGTCTGTGCCTGTGTATCATGGTCTGTGCTGACTGTAAGTACCGCGGTATAATCCGCCAGGCTTAATCCCTTCTGCGGTGCAACCGTAATTCCGGTTGTTTCACCCGGTGCCATTTCGTTCTTTTCCAGGATACCTACCACATAGCCTTCGGCACTGCCTGCTTTAATAACAGCGGTGTACCGTTTCCGTAAATAATCTTATTGGCTTCATCTACTGTCGGCGCTGCTGCCTGTGTGTAAACCACCGCACCGTCTGCACGCACAAATACGCTTCCCATATCCGGCAGGACTGCTGTTGTCAGCACCACAACCAGTAATATACTCAAAGTCCTTCTTACCCAGCCTTTTAAGCGGTATTTTTTCTTCATACACCTTTCCTCCTTAAATCCTCACATAGTTCTTTTGTATCATCATATTCTATTTATAGTTCTATTATATCATAATGTTTTTTATCTATATATCTAATTTTGTAACAAAAAATGACCTCCGGTCGTCAGATTTTTGCTTTACTTCTAACGACCGGAGGTCTGCTTCATATATTCACTATATGATTTTTATTCTTTTATTTTACTTCTTTTTTCTTTCTGCCTGCCAGCACAACGAATGCTGTCATTGCCGCAAACATCATCAGTACAAATGGAACTGCACGCATGGTGTCCGCAGTTGCAACACCTGTATCCTCTGTCTGTGCATCAGAAGTTGTTGCTGCAGAACCTTCCGTAGACGGCTGTACCGTTTGTGTCGGCTGTACTGTTGTCGGCTCTGAAACAGTCGGCTGTTCCGGTTCTGACGGTGTGGTCGGCTGTTCATTTACTGTCTGATAAACTACCGCAAACGGGCTGAATGAGGAAACTTCAACATAAAGTCCATTGTCTGTCAGCTGCGGCATCAGTGTTTCCAGACCATTTTCTGTCAAATGAAGCACTGCAAATGAGTAACCGCTCTTTCCTGTTCCTGCCGGATATTCCAAAGTAACCCCCATCTTGCCATTCTTAAATGTTACAGTCTGACCTGCTTCATCTGTCAGATTCATTTCCAGATAAGAAATACTGCTGTTTTTCAAAGTTTCCGACATTTCATTTTCGATTGCCGCTTTCATCTGCTGTGCAGCTGTATCGTATGCCTGTCCTTCTTTTACAATATTCAGGCTCAACTTTGTATTCTTTAATACACTGCCGTCTGCACCCACAAATTCAACTGTTTTAGGAACAGTTACTGTACCGCTTCCGTTGACTGTAACCGTTGTCTTTGTTTCTGTCGGTATCGCCGGCTCACTTGGCGCTGTCGGCTCTGCCGGTACGGTCGGCTGCTCCGGTGTTGTCGGCTCACTCGGCGTCGTTGGCTGTTCCGGTGTCGTCGGCTCACTCGGCGTCGTTGGCTGTTCTGGTGTCGTCGGTTCACTCGGGGTTGTCGGTTCACTCGGCGTCGTTGGCTGTTCCGGTGTCGTCGGCTGCTCCGGTGTCGTCGGCTCACTCGGTGTCGTTGGCTGTTCCGGTGTTGTTGGTTCACTCGGTGTCGTCGGCTGTTCCGGTTTCGTTGGCTCACTCGGGGTTGTCGGCTGCTCTGGCGTTGTCGGCCGCTCCGGTGTTGTTGGCTGCTCCGGTTCACTTGGCTGTTCCGGTTCTGCCGTAACTTCCTTACCGTCTACGATAAGCTTTACATCAGAGAATGTTACATCGGCATTTCTTGCCACGTACATACCCACATAGACATAATCGGAATCAATAGATGTCAATTTAAAGTCAAATCCACCGGTAATTGTTTCTTCTTTTCCGAATGTGCAGGCATATCCGTCTGTACTGCTTTCAATTTTAACATCAATCACATCACCTGCTGCAATTTCATTTACACAGATTCCTCCTCGTGTTAAAGCACCACTCTTTCTCGCAAAGCAGTTCCATACATTTCCCTGTTTTGATAATTTTAGCGGTCCTGCTGCCACATAATCTCCCATCATATCTTTCGTATTCATATCCAGCCATACAGCATCTCTTACCATCAGTCCAAATGAAGCCTGATCATGTACATCGTAAGATAACACTCTCATTTTAGCTGACAGTGTAAATACACTTTTTGCTGGGACTTTATAATAATACATCGCTATACCGTCAGAAGTATCCGTTATTTTTCCCTTTGTACTCTTAATATGGACTGTGTTATTTTCCAGTCCTTCAAGCACATGCGTTGCCTTTGACGGCTTACCGCCAAGGTCGCCAAATACCGAACCGCTCCAGATACCAATCTGTTTCCAAAGCTGACTGACATCTGTAACCGGAGTATATTCTGCTTCCTTATAATCCGGATTTGGCTGCAATACTTCGCTCTTTAACGGTTTTTGGGCCTCCTTAATGTGTTCTGAAAGTCCCGGAATATTCTGTTCTTTCAATATTCTTGTCATCATGTATGCATTATAACGTGCACCATAAATATTCGTATGCGTATTATCTACGCTGGTACCAGAAGACGAGGTCCATGCATGTAAATTCAATGTTTCATCTGCTCCCAGCTCATCATAAAGATTCTTTGTAAGCGTTGTCATATCCACAACGGTTATATCTAAATCTTCACCCATTTTACGAATTGCCTCGGCATAATTTCCTCCTTCAAATTTACCTGAATCCGATGTGATATGCAGATTTGAATCTTCCCATATTCCTGTTGCTGTTCTTCTGACAATCGGTGTACAAAGAACAACTGTAACGCCTTTTTCCTGCGCCGGTTTTACATAATTTACATACAGCGAATTGGCAAATGAACCTTCTGTCAAATAATTGCCATTTGGATTCGTATACCGTCCTTCATCCGCTTTTTCATCATTATGTCCAAAGCCAACAAACAGGTAATCTCCTGCTTTCATTCCCTGCATTAATGTCTGATACTGTTCTTCCTGCACATAGCTTTTTGAGCTTCTTCCTGACAATGCAAGATTTTTCACTGTGAGACTGCTATCAAAATAATGTTCTAACTGTGTTCCCCATCCATACCTTGGATAATAATAGGTGTCATTAAAACTGCATACTGTTGAATCTCCTACGGTCCATACCGTTGCCGCATTGAATGATGGAACATCCGGCTGTTCAGGTTTTGACGGCTGCTCCGGTTTCGTTGGCTGTTTTGGCACCTGTGCCGATACAAAGCTCTTACTGTCACCTGTTGTTCCACTGATTGTTTCCGGCTTTATAACCAGTTTGATAGAACATCCTGCATCCTCCTGCGTAATTGTATAGCTTTTATCCGCATAAGAAGGTACTGCCTTTACCAGTGTTTCTTCTCCTGATGGTGTTATACGATACCATTCCAATACAGATGCATCTGCTTTTTCATTACCACTTAACGTATACAATGCCTTTAAAACAGAACCCGTTTTAAGCTCGCCTTCGATGGCAATATCTTTCACTGTCACTGCCGTGTCTGTTTCCTGTACAAAATAAAACGGCTGCCAGCCCTTAAATGTCTGCACAATATCTGCATATGGATTTTCATTCTTTACTGTGCCTGCCGTTCTAGCTGAAACATCTGCCGCACCGCTTCCTAAAACCGTCGTATTGTATTCCTGATAATTTGCATCTTCCGGTCTGGCACCACTCATTGAATTCCAGCCTACCGCTGTTACTGTATCCTTTGTCTGAAGCTTTGTATTTAAAAATGCAACCGTTGCACTGCTTCTCCATGGTCTTCCAAAATATCCTGCCGCTACATCCCATGCATCATTGGCTGACACATAACAATTTCTGAAAATGTAACCGGTCGTACTTCCATCTGCCGCAGCCGTAATATAAGCGCCCTTTTGTGTATTGCTGTATCCATAATAACTCAGTTCACAGGCATCAAATAAAACATCACCGCCGCCAAAGATATAATCAGTATTGCCATCTATGAAACAGTTCTTGAAATATGCCTGAATATTATTACCTGTATACAGTGTATCCTGACTACTGACAATTCTACACTCATAAAACTCCGACTGTGAACCTTCAACTGCAAGCGCACTGGCACGTTCTGTAGCCTCACCGCTTGCCGCATCAGAATCTTTGGTTCTTTCAAAATTCTTAATATCCGGTCCACCCGGTGTCACACCGTCTGCCAATTCTTCATCTGTAATGTATTTATTAAATGACGATTCAAATGTAATATTCTGTGCGCGAAATGCTGTTGCCGTATTTTTTATATAAACAGCCGCACCCCATTTTTGTGCAGTATTTTTTTCAAATTTGTCATACGCTGCTGCTTCTGAATAATACCCGTCAGCACCAATACTGTAGTATTCGTATCCAATACCATAATACCACGTTAACAGCACTTCTTTTTCCGGTTCATCATTAATAAATGTTACATATGGTGTATCTACAAGAACCTGCTCACGATACACCCCCGGCGCGATATGAACAGTAATACGCTCAGATTCATCAGAAGGATTCATCGCTTTACATGCTTTTACTGCTTCCCGCACTGTCTGATAATTATGCTCTTTCTGGTCATATCCGACATAAATATCCGGTACCCATTCAAGTTTTTCTTTTTTTGTCGTTAAAAATAGCAAATCTCTTGCGACTGCCTGATTTTCAACGACAATATGTGAAACAGTCTGATAGTCCCCTGCCTCTGCTTTTACTTCATATGTACCGTTACGCAGTTTAAGCTGATAACTATTTGCAGAAATCGCTGCATCATATATATACCGGTCTTCCATATTCACAAACTGTAACGCTGTCACTGTATCCGGCACATCCAAACCTGTAAATGCACCTGACACTGTGTAAGTTTCTTTTTTTACGACATGAATATTCTCTTGTGCTGATTGTGTCAGACGGATTTGCGCTGTTCCGTCCGGCTCATAATCGTTAACGCCGTTTAATGTAATCGTATATGTTACATCCGGTTCAATACTTACACTGTAAGCTCCCTGTTCATCCGGTATAAAAACAACATCTTCTTTTTCTGAATTTTGAGGTGCTTTTAAAATAACCCTTAATGCACTGGTATTATAATCTGTATCAAAGCCTGATATGTTTCCTTTTAATTCACACACATTTTTACTTTCCACAAAAAGATTCTGCTGTTTTCCGTTTATTACATCTGTATCCTGCACTGTAATATTTTTACACGCATCTGTGAAACCAAATCCCACATTTTCTGTAAGAACTGCCGTATATGTATATCCCGGTGTCAGGGAAACTTTATACATTCCATTTTTAACCTTTGCCTGTACTTCTTCCAGTGTTTCCGTATTTATAAATTTTATGCCATATTCTGCAATATCCGTACCTGCCATATCTACAGTTCCTGTTACCTCAACCGGAGGAATCTGTAAAATTCTGTGGTATACCGGTTTTACATTTGTCGTACTTCCAACATAAATCTGATACTGTCCACTGTACTGTGCAATAAATTCATACCGTTTACAGGCTGCATTTCCAATATCTGCTGTATCGTCCTGTGTTCCCTGTGTCCCTTTATAAAGGAAATGAACTTTGTCGGTTTCTTTTGTATAAGACCCCATATATGCCACAATTTTATCTCCGGCACTTACATCATTTAATGTAACACAGCGTCTTGTATTTCCACCTTTTCCATTGCATTTCCATACACCATCAGAACAATATCCGTCCTCATATGAAAATGTCGTATAATTCACACCGCCTGTGACAAATTTCAACGCATTGACACCGCCCTGTATGCTATCTCCACTTTCGTATTTTACTGCAAGTGTACCAAAATTCACTATCTTATCTGTATTAACCGTCCCATCCAGTGTACCATTTTCACCTATAAGACCATTGGCATCCCATGCTGCCTGTGTGATATTGTTATGATATATTTGTGTATCCTCTTCCTGCTTCGCTCCAAAATCCCACACTTCAATCTGTCTTGTAACTTCCGGTCTCTGAAGTTCGGATGGAGTCACAAGAATATACGGAATATATGTATTTGCTGTCAGCGTAACTGTTCCGGCATTTCCCGTATACTCAAAAACAATTCGATCCGAACCGTCGGTCTGGGATTCACTATAACAATTCTGTGTCTTCGAAGACTGAACCGTCTGGTCAAGTGTTCCGGATTCAGTATTAAGTTTAATATCACCACCCCACCGGCAGCCTCCAATCATAATGCTGCAGTCTCCCGGTACCTGAATCGTAAATTCCGTTTTCCCCTGCATTCCATGTGTTGAATCCTTATACCGTCCGGGTGTCCGAACCTCCATCAATCCTATAACACCTGTATTCAAAACAGGTTCTGACGCACTGCTGTCTAAATTGTAAAGCACACTATCTTTTATCCTGAAATCATAATAATAGCTGGTATTCACTGCCATCTGTGCTGCTGTCATTCCATCAGCCACCATTATAGACTGTGGTATATAATCATCTGCAAGCGGTGTAATCAGAATTTCCGGTATATACGATCCCGGTGAACTCACGGTAACTGTTCCCGCATCTCCCACATAACAAAAGCTTACTCTGTCCTGACCACTTGTATCAGCCCGATTATAACATTTTGCTGTTTTTGCTGCTTTAGACACGGCATCCAATGCTCCCGTTGTTGTTTTTAATACAAACTGGTCATTCTGTCCTGTAAACTGACATCCTCCAATTGTAATCATACAATTTCCAGCGACCTTAAACGTCATCTGTGCCTGTCCGTTCATGCCATGATCTGTACTATGGAATTTTCCCGCCTTCTCCACGGTCATCAATCCAAATGCGCCACATTTCATTTCCGGATTAGCACTTTCTTTTGATGTATCATAAATTTCACTGTCTTTGTTTTGAAAATTAAATGCATATGCAGTTCCTTTTACTGGTTCTGTTACCAGAAATCCGTCTGCGTATGTATATTCTTCAGAATCCGCAGCAAAAATGGCATAATCGCCTGTAAATACTGATGTTATCATCATCAGAAGCGTTAATGCCATGCTGATCCATCTTTTGGTTGTTTTTCGCAACTTCATTTGTAATACCTCCTATTCTTTATTTTAAATTTATACTGCGGATTATAATTGCATTGCATTCATTTTGCAATATATTTTATAAAACTATTTTTCTTTTCTCTGTTTTAAACGTTTTTTTGCTCATTTAATTGTTAATATTTCACAATTGTTTTGTAAAATTCAATATTTTTTTATTACTTTTGTTGCTTTGCTTGTACAAAAAAATTATATCCATTTTAATAAAATAAATTTTTCCACCTGTATATCTAATTTTGCAACAAAAATATTAATTCTATATATATGCCCTATCATTTAAATAGGTTTATTTTTAAAATCA
>OODP01000580.1_pt1 | contig 31299 bp, 15 predicted proteins | sample 1671011 | NCBI WGS metagenome assembly OODP01 (sample SAMN06348113, study PRJEB24527) | human gut metagenome | biome: human gut; feature: ankylosing spondylitis patient; material: feces | host: Homo sapiens | place: China | collected 2015-10
GGTCTACGCAATGCCGAGGCCAACGAACTACTTGAATTTGACAATGGTATCAAGGCCATTGTGATGAACTTGGAAGAAGATAATGTAGGTGCCGTGTTGCTGGGACCGACGGATAAAATCAAGGAGGGATTTACGGTGAAACGTACCAAGCGAATTGCTTCTATCCGTGTGGGAGAAAGTATGTTGGGACGCGTTATCGACCCGTTGGGTGAACCATTGGATGGAAAAGGGCTGATAGGAGGTGAACTTTATGAAATGCCGCTGGAGCGTAAAGCTCCCGGGGTCATCTATCGTCAGCCGGTGAATCAACCTTTGCAAACGGGTCTGAAGGCTGTTGATGCAATGATTCCTATCGGCCGTGGACAGCGTGAGTTGATAATCGGTGACCGACAGACGGGTAAGACATCGATAGCCATTGATACGATCATCAATCAGCGAAGTAATTATGAAGCTGGTGATCCTGTATATTGCATTTATGTAGCTATCGGACAAAAAGGTTCCACGGTAGCTTCTATCGTAAACACCTTACGCCAATATGGTGCGATGGATTATACTATTGTGGTGGCGGCTACAGCTGGCGACCCGGCTGCATTGCAATATTTTGCTCCGTTTGCGGGGGCTGCCATCGGTGAGTATTTTCGTGATACCGGCCGACATGCACTGGTTGTTTATGATGATTTGTCGAAACAAGCAGTATCTTACCGTGAAGTGTCTTTGATTCTCCGTCGCCCCTCGGGACGTGAAGCCTATCCGGGTGATATTTTCTATTTACACTCCCGTTTGCTGGAGCGTGCAGCCAAGATTATTAATCAGGAAGAAGTGGCCCGTGAGATGAACGATTTGCCCGAAAGCCTGAAAGGTAAAGTGAAAGGTGGAGGTTCGCTGACAGCATTGCCTATTATTGAAACTCAGGCCGGAGACGTTTCTGCCTATATTCCGACTAATGTGATCTCTATTACAGACGGTCAGATATTCCTAGATACGGATTTATTCAATCAAGGTAATCGTCCGGCTATTAATGTAGGTATATCGGTTTCCCGTGTGGGAGGTAATGCGCAGATTAAGGCTATGAAGAAAGTGGCCGGTACATTGAAAATCGATCAGGCACAATATCGCGAATTGGAAGCATTCTCCAAATTTAGTGGAGATATGGATCCGGTTACCGCACTGACCATTGACAAGGGGCAGAAAAACGCCCGTTTGCTGGTTCAGCCCCAATACTCTCCAATGCCGGTAGAGAAGCAGATTGCCATTCTCTATTGCGGTATCCACGGATTATTGCGAAATGTTCCGTTGGATAAGGTAGAAGATTTTGAAGCAGCGTTCCTCAATACACTTGCTCTCGATCATCAGGCAGATGTGCTGGATGTATTGAAAACCGGAGTGATCAATGACGAGGTAACGAAGGCCATTGAAGAAACGGCGGCAATGGTTGCCAAACAGTATAGTTAATTATAAATCATTTAGAAGATTATGGCTTCACTAAAAGAAGTAAAAACCAGAATAAATTCGGTACAGAGTACCCGAAAGATCACTTCAGCAATGAAGATGGTGGCTTCTGCCAAATTGCATAAGGCGCAGGGAGCCATTGAAAACATGTTGCCTTATCAGAGGCAGATGAATAAAATACTAAGAAATTTTCTTAGTGCCGATCTTGACATAGAATCTCCTTATATAAAAAGGAGGGAAGTAAAACGTGTAGCAATTGTTATGTTTTCCTCCAATAGTTCTTTATGTGGTGCTTTCAATGCAAATGTTATAAAAATGTTTCTGCATACAGTTGGGGAGTACCGGAAATTAGGTCAGGATAATATTCTTATTTACCCGATAGGACGTAAAATTGAAGAAGCTATCAAGAAAATGGGCTTTTTCCCGAAAGGAAGTTATCAATCTTTATCGGACAAACCCACTTATAAGGAAGCCTCTGCATTGGCCGAACATTTAATGAAACTCTATGCCGATGAAGAAGTGGACAGAGTGGAGTTGATCTATCATCATTTCCGTTCGATGGGGGTACAGGAATTGCTTCGAGAAACATATCTACCCATTGACTTGTCTCAACTGGAAGAAGAACAGGAAGCAGAGGTAGAAGAGAATCTGATGGTAAATGATTATATTATAGAACCTTCGGCAGAACAATTGATTGCCGATCTTCTCCCGAAAGTTTTGTGCCAGAAGATGTTTACGGCTGCAATGGATTCCAATGCTTCGGAACATGCTGCTCGTACATTGGCTATGCAGGTTGCTACGGACAATGCCAATGAATTGATACAAGATTTGACGAAACAATATAATAAGGGTCGGCAACAAGCGATAACGAACGAGCTGCTCGATATTATCGGTGGATCGATGAAATGATGTTTCCCTCTTTATGAATTTTTCTTTTTTCAGGGTATTTGAATCGTTTTGGTTCAGATGCCCTGAATGTTTATAGGCAGTCAGTCAATTAGGGAAGATATCTTTTAAAGAAAATAAGTTTAATAGGTGCCTTCTAAAAAATGTCCGTATAAAAGGTATGGATTTATAAGGTATTTCAGACTGTTTTAAGTACCTTTACCCGGAATAATTATTGCATAACTAAAATGGTGATAAACACGAATACTGAATTGCAACTAGCCTGGCAATTCATAGAGAATACGGGTACGCATCTTTTTCTTACCGGGAGAGCCGGGACAGGAAAGACCACTTTTCTTAAGGAATTGAAAGCGAAATCGCATAAGCGCATGGTTGTGGTGGCACCTACGGGAATTGCTGCCATCAATGCAGGCGGTGTTACGATTCATTCTTTTTTTCAACTCTCTTTTGCTCCTTATATTCCTGATACAACTTTTGCTTCCGCACAGGCATCGTATAAGATGGGAAAAGAAAAAGTGAATATTATCCGCAGCCTCGATCTATTGGTAATCGATGAGATCAGTATGGTACGGGCTGATCTTTTGGATGCGGTAGATGCTGTCCTCCGCCAATATCGTGATCGGTATAAGCCCTTCGGAGGAGTTCAACTGCTGATGATCGGTGATTTGCAACAATTAGCCCCTGTGATCAAGGAGGACGATTGGCAGTTGCTACGCCCTTTTTATGATACTGCTTTCTTTTTTGGTAGTCGTGCGTTGCGACAAACCGAATATGTTACAATCGAATTGAAACAAGTATATCGTCAAAGTGATGCCTTCTTTCTGGATTTATTGAATAAGATACGTGAGAACAGTGCAGATGATACTGTTCTTGCAGAGTTGAATAAACGCTATCTTCCAGGGTTCAAGCCCGATAAAGAAGAGGGATACATCCGCTTAACTACCCATAATTATCAGGCGCAACGATATAATGACAATCAACTTGCCGCTTTGCCGGGCGATGCTTTTTCTTTTAAGGCAAAGATTGACGGTACTTTCCCGGAATCGGCTTATCCGGCGGATGAAGTGCTGACTGTAAAGAAAGGAGCCCAAATCATGTTTATAAAGAACGATACTTCCGGTGAACATCGTTTTTATAACGGAAAAATTGGTATTGTACTCGATACCGGAAAAGATGGAATTATCGTACGTGGCAACGGGGATGACGAATCTTTCCTTCTTGAGACAGAAGAATGGACAAATAGCAAATACATATTGAATCCTGTCAGCAAAGAGATTACTGAAGAGGTAGAAGGGACTTTCAGACAATATCCCATTCGATTGGCATGGGCTATTACCATTCATAAAAGTCAGGGATTGACTTTTGAACGGGCTATCATCGATGCGAATCTTTCATTTGCCCATGGACAAGTGTATGTTGCCCTAAGCCGATGTAAGAGTTTGGAAGGGATGGTGTTAAGTTCCCCCCTCAGATTGGAATCGATAATTACCGACCATACGATAGATGACTTTAATCGCGAAATGGAAATGATGTCACCCGATCGTGTAAAACTGAATTTGCTTCAACGTCAGTATTTCTATGAATTGTTATGCGAACAATTTGACTTCCATTCCTTGGAGCGTGATTTCGGACATGTGCTTCGTATATTGGACGAACATCTGTACCGGCTTTATCCGAAATTGCTCGGGCAATATAAAGAAGCTTTCGAACATTATAAAACAGAAGTCACAAAGGTTGGAGATACTTTTCAATCGCAATATACAGAGCTTGTAAATGCTACAGATGATTATGCCCACGATGAAAAGTTGCAGAAACGTTTGATTTCCGGTGCGAATTATTTTAAAACGAAATTGGAAGAGTTATTATCTCCTTTGCTTGCAATGACAAAAGTACAGACTGATAATAAAGATATCAAGAGAAGAATGACGGATGCTATAAGTACTCTTCAGACGGCTTTACATGTGAAGATAGGCACTTTGTCGTTTACCGGGGAAGAAGGTTTCTCTGTTTCTTCTTATCTTAAGCATAAGGCTTTACTCACACTGGCAGCCAATGATCATAACAGTGCGGGTGAGCATAAATCTCGTAGTGCTTCTTCGTCCGCAAAATCCGATAAGACAAACAAGATAGAAGTTCCTTCGGACATATTACATCCTGAACTATATAAGCAGCTGATTGCCTGGAGAAACTCGGAGGCATCCGGAGCCGGACTTCCTGTGTATACTATTATTCAGCAAAAGGCAATATTAGGAATAGTAAATCTATTACCGGTAGATATTGAATCTTTAATACGTATTCCATATTTTGGAAAGAAAGGAGCCGAAAAGTATGGGGATGTATTGTTGGATATGGTGAATCGTTATGTAGAGGATAAACATATACAACGTCCGGAAATATCTGCATTTACTAACAAGAATGCAGGAAAGGAGATGAAACCGGAGGATGTGAAAGATTCTAAATCGGACGTTATAAAGAAGCCTAGACCAGATACAAAGGAGGTTAGTTATAACCTGTTTTGTCAAGGGATGAAGCTTGAAGACATAGCAAAGGCACGGGAATTGGTGACCGGTACAATCGCTACCCATCTGGAATATTATGTTCGTCAGGGTAGAATAAAGATTGATCAGCTCGTGTCACAAGATAAGATAGAGAAGGTAAAACATCATTTACAGCAGCATCCCGATATGCGTGGATTGACGCAGATAAAGGTGGCCATGGGAGATGAAGTATCATATGCGGATATAAAGTTGGTATTGGCTTCTATATAGTTAATATAAATAGTTTGCTATTGTATTTCAAAGTTTTCTCCCTTACTTCCTCGTACGGGAACTACCGCCACATAAAGCACGGAAGTCGCAATATTCGCAGGCTTTCGTGTTTTCTGTTTGCGTAAAGGGAACTTCATCTCCGAAAATTTCTTCCAATAGAGCTTGTAATCGTTCCCGGAACTCATCTTCGAAAAAGGCGAAATTATTAACGGGCAACTTGGGCTTTCTTGGTTCACCCATTTCGATGACAGGGGTATAGTTTTCATTGGCAGCCCGGTGGATGTAAAGCAATGCCGGAGCTATTTTTAGCGATTGCTTCCGGCTCATAATGGCAGCATAAAGGAAGGTTTGAAAGATATAATTCGGTCTTCCTTCAGCTGGGGTGAAAAGTTGTTCGATGCTGGCAGGTGTCTTTGGACTTCCTCCTGTCTTATAATCAACAATACGGAGCGTGTCGTCTTTGCAATCCATTCTATCAATTGTCCCGCCAATGCGGACACTTATCGATCCGGACGGAGTCTTGACCTGCATTTCTTCACTAACTTTTTTCTCCATTCCAACCATGGAGAAAGGAGCATATTGGAGATCGTTTCTTAATAGCTGTTTCAGATAAGAATAGATAACTTTGGAATTTAGTAACTGAATCCCATTGTATTCCGGCTTCTCATCCGGTTCGACATGGAAGAATTCTTCTTTAAAAGCCCTGTCTACGTACCCTTGAAGGCGGATATTGTCTCGTAAAAGTCTCTCTAAATCTTCTTTCCGTATTTCTTTGCCGTTTGCGCTCAAATCATTGTAAGCCAGTTCGGCTGCACGATGGAAAATAGTGCCGAACAGGGATGAATCTATTTCGGCACTGACCTCGTCGGGAGCTTTCAGCCCGGCCACATAGCGGTAATAAAAGCGTAGTTTACAATCCAAGTATGCATTGAGTGCGGAAGGTGAAAGCGGGAATGCCTTCGGGTTCCGCGTGAAATCGTATTTATAATTTATTCGATTGAGTATTTCCGGTGTTTTATCGATGATGATCTCCTGGTTGCTTTGAGGTGACTGCCCGGCTTCGAGGAACTCGCGAACGATGTCGTGCGGCCACTCTACGAGGAATTGTAACATGAAGCGGGATTCTTCTCCCCGATTTAACCCGTCGGAAGAGGTGTTATAAATCAATGTGATGTTTTCTGCCCTTTGGACCAGTCGATAGAAATAATATGCATATACCGCATTCTTATGTTCTATGGTCGTCATTCCGAAAGCTTTGCGGAGATTATAAGGAATAAAAGAGGATTCGCCTCCGGCTTTCGGCAACTGGCCTTCATTGAGTGAAAGCATGATAAGATTGCGGAAATCAAGATTACGTGTCTCGAGTACTCCCATGATCTGCATACCGATGGCAGGCTCTCCGTGAAAAGGAATATTGGCAGTCGTCAATAGACGGTTTAGTAGCCGTTTGAAGGTATCGATACGGATTTGTAATTCTCCCGTTTCAATCAAATTGAGCAAACGGTTCACCAACGTGAAGCTTTTAAATAATGATTCACGATAAAGCTGATTGAAGATATCGTCATGTTCCGATTGCTGGCGGTAGAGGATGGATATTTCTTTTAGCACCCCGGTGATGTAGATGCATAACTCATGAATGTTCTTGCATGGAGTGAATAGGAGTGCAAGAAAACCATCCTGTTTCAATTCCGTTGGTAATGGATAGAAACGGTTCGTCTTTGTCAGGTCACGTTCCAACGGTTCAGCTTTGGAAGATAGTTGCCGGGTATATGGGTGTTTCAGTATCGCTTGTACTGTTTCATAAGTATAACGTCCGGTATCCGGGCGATACCCCGTGGTTTGCAATTCAAGGGCGGCATTAATGAAACTGTATACCGGGGTTTGGGATAATGGAAATCCCATAGTGATATTTACATTCTTCACTTCGGGCGGAATCGAATGAAGCACGGGAAGTAGCAAAGCCTCGTTACAAAGTACCACAGCGTTTTCCTTTTCGTTGCTGAGCTTTGTTTCTTCCTTAACCACTTCTCTGACCCATTGCGGCAGATAACGTGCCTGTGCATTTTCGGTAGGAGAGGAGATGAAGCGTACTTTCTTAGGCTTGCGTAAGCAATCGAAAACTTCTTCAGGGAGTTCATTCGGGAAAAGCTTCAGGTTTCGGAGTATAAACTCTCCCGCTTCGTGCCTATGCTTTGAAAGACGAGTGTAGAAAATATCGTAATCCCAGTAGAATAGAGCCTTACCGGCATCTTGTAGCAAAGAGAAAAAATGGTTTTCCACTTTGTTTAATACATTGAATCCTACAAATACATATTTATCGTAACGGAGCTTGTCTGTAGAGAGGTTCTCTATCACATTGCGATAAAGCATCCCTTCATACGCGATTCCCTCTTCTTCTAATTTCATACGGAAACGTTGGTATATAGTTCCCAGTTTATCCCAAAGAGAGATGAATTTCTCTTTCAATACCGTGCGCTTCTCAATGGAAAAGTTCTGGAAAAACTGCCGGATGGCGCTTTCCTGTTCTTCATCGAGGAAATCGAAATCATCCATTATGTTTTTGAGATCCTTGATGTTGGTGAAGAGTTTACCGGCATCAACCAGATTCTTGTCTACATCATCGAAATCACTGATTAGCAATTCTCCCCAGAAATAAAAATCATCAAGCGATTCTTCGCTCTTTGTTTCCTCACGGAATATTTTATACAGTTCGCATACCAATCGTATGGGATCGCCCAACTTTTGTCGGGACAATTGTTGGAACAGTTCGCTGATACTGATATAAGCCGGTGACCATAATGGATGATCCGACTGTGCAGCCAGATGTTCATTAAAGAATAAGCCGGCACGTTTGTTTGGAAATACGATTGCTACTCGTGAGAGATCGTTTCCTATTTTGGTGTATAGGTCTTGCGCGACCAGTTGGAGAAATGTTTCCATTGACTATTGTATTCTTTTATTCACTTTTTCCACTTTTCCTTCGTCTACATACCACAAGTATCCGTTGATCTGTTCTTTTTCATATCCCATCCGGACAAGTAGGTTCATGTATCCTTTTACTTGTTTATTATACTTTTTATTCGGTTTACCGAATTTGAAGTCTACCACTACCACTTGTCCTTCCCTCATCATCACTCGGTCGGGACGGCGGGTTTGTAATTCCCCTCTCTCCTTATATATAATGGTGCATTCATTGAATAGCGTCCAGTTGCCCGAATACCAGTCCTGCACTTCCGGCAAAGCGAAAGCTTTTTGTGTCAGATTCCTAATGTCCTTTTCCATTTCCTCGCTGCCGATGACTCCTTCGAATATCAGCCGCTCAATGGCCGGATCGATGTCCTGTTCCGTTTCAATGGCCGAAAAGAGCGTGTGCAATAATCGTCCGCGATTGATGAAGCGGTCGTCCGAGTCCTCCTCGTCAATGCCTTTGATAAAATCTGCCGAACGGTTCGATTGGCGAAATTCTATTTCATGCCGCATCGATTCCATTTTTACAGGAAGCTTATCCGGTTTCCGAGTCAGTTTATTGGTGGAAATAGCTTTCTTTTCAGGGGAAGACAAACAGAGTTTGCCCTGTTCATAAGGTTCTTCATCGTTCCACTCCTGATGAGACCTGCGTGCCACTTCGGGTAATGCGGCCGTTAGTAATTCTGCCATTGTGCCTTTTTGCCCTTTCCGGCTCCACACTATCAGGTTTTTGCCTGCACGGGTGAAAGCTACGTAAAGCAAATTCAGGTTATCTACCCACAACTGCAATTGTTCTTGCTGGTAATCCGATCGGTATACCGATTCTGCCATTTGTGTTGAATAATTGACGGGCACGATGTCCAATGCATTGAAAGGGGCTTCTGTAGGAATACACCATACCAATTGGTTGTTTGTCTCGTTTTCCATTTTCCAGTCGCAGAAGGGGAGGAGTACGGTATGGAATTCAAGTCCTTTCGATTTATGAATGGAGAAGATACGGATACCTTCGATCTCTCCGCTGGGAATGGTTTTGCCGCATAAGGTTTCTTCCCAAAAACGGACGAAGCTGTCCAGTTCGGATGAATTGCTTTGCAGATAGTCTGTCACCGCATCGAAGAAGGCGAAAAGATAGGCGTCTTGACTCTCGATCCGGTTCATTTCAAAGATACTGAATAGTTCTTCCAACAACTCATATAGAGGCATCAGACGAAGTGTTTCCCTGTTTTCAACAAACGCCTTGGGGAGCAGTTCTTCCGGGCTACCGGTCAATAATGCATCCAGACCCCTGTCATCGCCTATGATCTGTTGCCTGTAGTTCGTTATCAGCGATGCTCTCGCAATCAGGTTTTCAGGGTCGGAAAGATAGCGCAAGGCATCTATCAACATACATACGGCTAAAGAGGCATCCAGTCGGAATGCTTCATCGGAGACTATTTTATATTTAAGGGTTTTGTCAAAATAATCGGCAATTTGTGGGATGTTCTTATTCTTGCGTACCAGTATCGCCATGTCATTTAGCTTGACTCCGGAAGCTAAGAGACGTTCCACTTCTTCCCCCAGGCTGATAAGCGTCTGTTCGGTATAGTCATACTCTTCGTCAGGTTTGAGAAATGTTACCTTGACATATCCTTTTTGTTCTTCTTTAGGGGATTCTTGCGCCACGTCGGAGTAAGCTTTACGTAGTGCGTCTTTACTGGAATTGCCGGAACAAAGGTAATTGACAGCGGCAGTAAATAATTTGTTATTAAAATCGATCACATTGTTTTCACTTCTCCGGTTTGTCTTAAGGGTCTTCACACGGATGGGGAACTGTTCTATCCGTTCGTTCAGTCCGTTCAATATTCCCCAGTCTCCATTACGCCAGCGGTAGATGGATTGTTTCACATCGCCTACTATCAGGCTGTCGGCACCTTGTGATAGCCCTTCCAGCAAAAGAAGCCTGAAATTGCCCCACTGCATACGGCTGGTATCTTGGAATTCGTCGATCATCACATTGCGGATGTTCGCCCCTATCTTTTCAAAGACGAAGGAAGAATCACCGTCTTTGACCAGTTGGTGGAGCAGGGCATTTGTGTCGGACAATAGGAACCGGTTGTTATCCCGGTTCAATTGGCGTACCTCTTCATCGATATTGGCAAGTAACTGCACTTTGTTAAGATGTTGCATGGATAGCCGGCAGCTATTTATTATCCTACTATTCTTCATCCGGAATATTTCGGCTTGCACCAAAAGTGGGATAAGGCTGTCCGTTGCCAGTTGCAAGATATCACTATAGCGTGGTGATGCTTTGGTGGCCCAATTCTTCGGGTCATCCAGGCATTTTTTAACCGTTGCATTGCATATGTCGTCACCGAGTATTCCATTGTTGAGTTTACGAAAATAGCTGCCAATGCCTCGCACACCGTTTTTCAACTCATCTGCACAGAGCGCATGTCCCTCCAGTTCGCTTTCAAACTGGTCATAGAAGCCTTTCATTTGTTCCAATGCCTCCGTCTCCATCTCTTTCAATTCGTGGCGGTAGTCTTTGATGAGGCTGGGATTTTCGATGAGTTTCCTTCGTAATCCTTCTCCCTTTTCTATATAACCTTCGTCGAAAATGTTACGCCCGAAGTTTTTCACCTCTTCCGATACATTCCAACGCTTATCGTCCGCAATGCGTTCGTTGATATAATCCAACAGCCATGCCAATACGGGAGAAGTCGGCCCGAGCTTTTCGATCATGCTGTCGACGGCATCACTCAGTACCTCCTGATTGTTTAGTTCGATGTTCAGGTTCGGGCTGAGTTCCAATTCCCGTGCCAGGTTACGCATCACGGATTGGAAGAATGAGTCGATGGTTTCGACTCGGAAACGGCTGTAATCATGCAACATGTAGCTTAGTGCCGTTCCTGCGGAACAGCGTATCTCTTCTTCCGATTTTCCGGTTTCTTCGATCACTCGTTTGAGGTAAGGTTCAGATTCTTTATCTTCTGTCCAGATACCGTAAAGCTGACTCAAAATGCGCTCCTTCATCTCTGCCGTGGCTTTGTTGGTGAAAGTCACAGCCAATATTTGCTGGTAAGCCCGGGGATTCAGAATGAGTAATTTGATGTATTCCACAGCCAATGTGAAAGTTTTTCCGGAGCCGGCAGAAGCTTTGTATACTAAGAGTTCCATAAATAATCACTTTTGATGCGGACAAAGGTAATTCATTTCACTTTAAATGCAATTGGTAAGAGGAGAAAATGCAGATAATGCTGCCATGCCTGCCTTTTCGATGCAGGGCGGTGAGTAAAGAAGCGTTAGGTATAATGCAACGAGCCGGATCTTTTAAGGTAACGTTGTCAGACACCCCCATGTTTCACTGTTAAACACCCCCATGTCTCGCTGCGTTACACCCCCATGTTTCACTGCGTTACATGGGCATGTTTTACATTGGACAGTTGCAAGAAAAAGAATGGAGGATTAAAACAAAGGGAACGCTTCTCTACGGGGAAGGCATATTTCCCTCATAAGAAACAGACAGATGGAAGCATTACCTTATATAAAAGGCTTATTCTCAAAATACCTAATCCTCTTTTTCGCCATTATAAACACTAATATTGCAGGATAAACGGTTATATCGGCAAGATAATCACTTTGCGCTATAAATGGGTTTGGACATCTAAAGATATATTTTTAAATTTGCAAACGTTAAACCTATAAATAATGACAAACATTCTTATAAAAAATTGGCTGATAACAGGGTTCATCCTTTTTTGCACAACAATACAAACAATTTCAGCCCAGAATAAAATAGAAGTCTCTTCTTTTCAAAGAATAGAAAATGACATAACGGCACGAGTAACTGCACCCATGCGGGATCAGAATGGAGAAGTATGTGCATTAATCCGTGTAGTGACCACTATACAAGATCTCATGTTTGAACCGGACGCACTTGGAATTACCGCCCGTGAAAACAAACCGGGAGAAATATGGCTATACGTTCCGAGAGGGGCACGGCGAATTTCTATTATGCATACGCAACTTGGAATATTACGGAATTACTTCTATCCAGATATAATAGAAAAGGCCACTGTATACGAAATGGTCATCAATACCGGAGATGAAGTTTCCAAAGTACCTGCAGTTACGAATACTCAACTCCTCGTCATCCGTCCCGAACCTTCCACAGCCGATATCTACATCGATGGAGACAAGGTTCCAACAGAAAATGGTCTGTTCACAGCAACCATGAAAAAGGGTACACACACCTACAAGGCAGAAGCCCCTATGTATGCATCCGAATCAGGTACAATCGATCTTGGGGCAGAACAAAAGATCATGAGCATTTCTCTAAAACCGCGCTTCGGATACGTGGAGATTTTCTCACTGCCGGAGCAGGACGCAGATGTATACGTAGACGGTGCGTTAGTAGGACGCACTCCTTATAAAAGCGACCGCATGCCATTGCAAAGTTATAAGATCCGTATTGAGAAAGCGACTTACTTCCCTATCGACTCGACTGTTACCATAAAAGCAGGCGAGACTTCGGGACTTACATTCAAAATGACCTCGACCATACGTCCCAAGGAACCACGCCGAACGCTTGTCATGGCAGAAGTTGGTTATCATCCTTCACAGATATCTTACGGAGGCATGATAGGTTTTGTTCGTAAAAACGGATTCTACGCACGCTTTAGAAGCGATTTTGGTTCTGCTTCAACGGAATTGGAATGTGACGACAGCGGTATATTGACTGAAAACGGACAACAGGCTTATTATAAAGAAGGTGTTACCCACAAATCGCGTCTTTCAATAAGCGCGGGATACCTTCGCAGGATTTTTCATCCCCTTTACTTATATGTAGGTGCGGGGTATGGTAAACGTACATTAGCTTGGGAAACCGTAGATGGGGAACTTGCAAAAAACATCGACCATTCCGCCTCCGGCATTGCAGCAGAAATTGGAGCCATCGGGCAATATAAAAAGATAGCACTTTCGGTGGGCTTCCATACCGTCAATTTCAAATACAATGAAATTTCCATTGGACTTGGAATCATGTTCTAATGAATAACAATACTATTATGAAAAGGATAAAACACATAATAAACCTCACGATTTATATACTAACGATCTTATTAAGTATCGCTGGTTGTGAAAAAGATACCGAACCGTCACTCCTACCACCGAGTGTCTATACGGGAGAGTCTTCGGACATAACACGATTTGAGGCGGAACTTTGGGGAACTGTTACCCCACATCCGAAAGCAGCAGATATTCAAGAAAACAAGGTCTCTTTTATTTATTCCAACCATTCCCCTAATCTGCTTGAGAATGTAAAAACAGTAGACGCTGTTAAAGCTGGGACGAACGAATACAATGTCCATCTCACCGAATTGGAAGCAGGAAAAACTTACTATTATTGTATCGTTACAGATTGTGGAAAGACATCCATAAAAGGGGAGATTAAGAAGTTCAACACTATCTCTACTGAAGCTCCTTCACTGGAAGTATCGACCAATGGTAATACCGAGTATGCCATTTCATTAACAGGAAACGTAACCGACGATGGAGGAGCAACGATCGACAAGCAAGGATTTGTTTACAAGCTTTATTCAGAAGGCATCGAAGCACCGACCACAGAAAATGGTACAAACGTACCCGGGAATACGGGAGTAGGAAAGGACTTCTATGCCGAACTTACCGAATTGCAACCGGAAACGACCTATATCATTCGTGCATATGCCACTAATTCTGCATCGCATACAGGATATAGCGAAGCTATTCAAGTGACGACAGGAAAATTGCTCAAACCTACAGTCAATACAGGAGAGGCAACCGACCTTACTGCACAAACCGTTCTATTCCACGGAACCATCGTTTCTGATAACGGATACGAAATATCAGAATGTGGTTTCTGTTATAGTTCCGAAAGTCAATCACCGACAATCGATCATCCGTATGTAAAAGTAGAATCAATCACTAAAGAGTTCAGTGCAAAGGTAGAAAAGCTTGAATCCACCAAAACATACTATTTCCGCGCGTATGCAAGAAACGAAAAAGGGATCGCATATGGTGAAGTTAAGCAATGCACGATGCCCGAAGTGCAATCGTTAACGGTTACTGCCCCGGTTGTCACCGATATTATGATTGAGACTGCCCATGTCACAGCTTCCGTACATGTGCCGGAAGGTTCTTCCGTATTTGAAAAAGGCGTATGCTATAGCCCGACCGTACTCGAACCTACTACTAATGAAACTACGAAAGCAGATCCATCTTCCGGAACGGATATTGCCTTGTCATTAGATGAGTTGCAAGAAGGTACACTATATAATGTTCGAGCCTACGCAATCTCACGGGATGGAACATTCTATAGCTCGACCACACAATTCACAACCATACAAACCCAAAAGCCAGAAATCACCGCTCCGGAGGTTTCCAACATAACCACCACATCCGCTTCACTAAGCAGTCATATCACTTCCGACGGAGGCGCTTCAGTAGAAACGAAAGGAATATGTTATAGCCAGAATTCACAGAATCCTACCATTGACAACTCTGCGGTTGATGATACATCAGAGGGAAACAATATTCAAATAGAGCTTGATGATCTTGAGGAAGGGATGACTTATTATACTCGCGCCTATGCCCGAAACAAGAATGGAATAAGCTACAGCAATACGACTTCCTTCAAAACAACAGCGCATTACAAGCCTGTTCTCTCCGGATTGACTGCCATCACTATAAATGACGATAATGCGACCATGCAGGCCACTCTTACCGATGATGGCGGACTGGCGGTGACCGAATGCGGATTCTGTTGGAGTGAAAATTCATCCGAACCGGATATCGATCATGATTCTAAAGTGAAAGCTAAAACCAGCTCCGGCACATTCGAAGCTAAACTGACCGGATTAAAATACAGCACCGAATATCATATCCGTGCGTATGCTATCAATGAGAAAGGAATCAGCTACAGCGGATATCTTAAAATCACGACTAAAAGCTCTACCGTACCAACTCTAGGAACATTGACAACAAGCAACATCACACCGTCTACAGTAGATGTAGCAGCCACCGTTACAGCAGATGGCGGTGCGGAAATTACTGAGAGGGGGTTCTGCTACAGCATCGACAGTACACCTGATGCCGATCATTCTAAAAAAGTGGTGGTTACTGGAGGGAATGCGATGTCTACCGTACTAAACGAATTATCTGCTTATACCCATTATAAAATAAGGGCATATGCTCGTAACAAGAATGGAGTAGGTTATAGTAACACCGTAGGAATCACCACAAAGAAGAAAGATCCGGGAATAGACGATTCTGCTTTTCCTGACAAACAGTGACATTAACAAATTAAAACAAATAGAATTATGAAAAAAGAGTTCACTACATTGATGTTGATCCTGATAGGTTTAACTGGTGTAAAAGCACAGGATGTGCAATTAGTAACACTTCAAAAAGGAGAAGAAACGCAAGTATTTTACGGTGCTGATGCTTTTATTGAAGCGATGGCAGCAGCAGACCACGGAAATACAATAACGTTGACTGCAGGAACATTCAATGCAACAAATATAACAAAGGCGGTAACTATTTATGGAGCTGGATATGAAACAAATGTAGATAAAGAAAAGCTTGCAGAAGAACCGGAAAAATATCCAACACGGATAAATGGAAACTTTGACATTGCATTAGATTCGATAGAGGGTAGGCCAGCAGAAGGTTTGTATATAGAAGGGATTTATTCAAATAAAACAATTACAGTACAAAACAAATTAGTTGCAGCGAGCTTTATTAAGTGCCGGTTTGGATTTTTTAAATTCGGAAATGTGAGTGATGGAGGAACAAAATCAGAAGATTGCTCATTTATACATTGTAGGATTGCAGACCGATTCTTTCCAGGAGAATCAAAATCAATGTCCATAATTAACTCCATTATCAATGCTTTTCTTGGAACTTATAATGAGAGATCAACCATAATGATACAAAATAACATCATTATAGGTTTGGCCGATAAACTTGAAGGAGGAGTATTAAAAAATAATATCATTGGTGATGTATACTTCCAAGACCTTGAAAACTTTACTGGCGACTATTATCATAGTCTTTCCAATTACCCTGTTTACACCAATATAGCTACATTTCACAATTTATTTGGCAATAAACGAGCTTTAGACAGCGTAATCACTAAAGATGGCAATTGGATTGATACTAACTGGGCTACCATTCTTTTCGGTGAAAGTGGAATAAAAGAATATAGCGATACCTATTCATATCAACTCACAGAAGAAGCAAAAAAAACATATTTAGGTACAGATGGCACAGAAATTGGTATCTATGGAGGTGAAACCCCTTTCAGTCCCATTCTCACCATTCCCCGTATCATAAAGAAGGAAATTGCCCCAAAAACTGAAAACGGTAAATTGAAAGTAAACATCAAGGTTGAAATTGGAAACAACTTTTTATAAGTAAATGCATTACTTATGAGAAAGTCAATTTATATATTACTTCTACTCCTCTTATCTATAGGGATAAAAGGACAGGGGTTAGTTGGATATGAATATTGGTTTGATTCAGATTATCAGAATAAAGTATCTGTCACCGATTCACAGAAAGAAATTCAACTTTCACCCGATGCCTCTCTATTACAGAAAGGAATACATTATTTCAACTTCAGAGTCCAAGATAGTCGAGGAAAATGGAGTTCCATACTAACCCGATATTTCTACCGTACAAGTTCCGATGATATAGCAGACAATGCACTCGTGAGTTACGAATATTGGATGGATGGTAACTATGCAGAAAGAAAAGTAACTGCAAACACCGGAGGTATTATTAATGTAGATATAGATGCAAGCAAACTGCTCCATGGAATACATTACTTTAACTTCAGAGCTAAAGACAAAATGGGAAACTACAGTGCATTGATCACACAGTACTTCTACCGAATGAGTTCCGACAATATAGCTGACAATGCACTGGTAAGTTATGAGTATTGGCTGGACAGTAATTATGCTGAAAAGGAAGAAGTGCCAAACGCGGACGGTATCATCAGCCTTGATGTAGATGCCAGCAAACTCCGAAAAGGGATGCACTACTTTAACTTCCGGGCTAAAGACAAAATGGGAAACTATAGCAGTCTAGTTACTCAATATTTTATGAAGCCTCTTGTTGGAGTCAGCGATAATAAAATCTGCCAATACCGATATTGGTTCAACGATAATGGTGAAACCTTGCAAAAAGTAGATATTACACCGGTAAATCCCCTGGAATTGTCCAATGCTTTGATCGAAGTGCCTAACTTAATTCCAGCGAAAATTCCCGATGATATTCAAATGGCTACCAGCAGTTCAGCTACGAAAAAAGCATTTCTCCTACCATTGAAAATGCAAATAAAATTGCAGTTCAAGGATCTTGCAGACCAGTGGAGTGCGGTGCAGACAGACAGTTTTGAACACAACAGCCAGGTAGAGCTTGAAATTAGAGCGTTAACCGTAAACAAAGCGCAAACGTTGAAAAAGCCGGCTTCCAAAGAATTAGTAGGTTTCAGCATCGATGTCACAAAAGAAGACTCGCTTTACTGGCAGGCAGACCAACCTTGTATGTTGGATTTCTTTTCTCCTTCAGGTGAAAAGCTATGCAGGTTTTCAACCTCAGAGAGCCTGAAAGGAAAGAAAATTGAAACCAAACAGAAAGGTATCTATTACGTCTTGTTGCATAGTACCATCCACGATGAAACTTACAATAAGGATAAGCTGACAATCATAGGCATCGGCAACAACGTTTCCGACACGATCGAAGTAAATCCCGCAGGAACTCTTCCCGAGCTGGTAAGCGACCCTGAAGTAATCGTCAACCTGACCCTTACCGGTTACCTCAACGGTACGGACATCCGTTTCATCCGTAGCTTGCCATGCTTGGCAAAACTGGATATCAGTGCCGCCCATATCGTAGAAGGGGGAGATACTTACTACGAAAACTATCGTACAGCCGATGAAGTCACCGGTGACTATATGTTCAGCGATTTACCGAAACTGACACGTCTTGTCCTTTCGAATACCACCATCACCCTCGGCAAAAAGGCGCTCTATGGTTGTACCGGTTTAACGGAACTTTCCATACCGCATAGTATAAAAACCTTCGGTGAGAAAGCTATTGGAGGCACGCAAGGGAACTTGTTACTCATACATTGGAACACTCCTGCTGCAATTGCATCTGCCACCTTTGACACACCGGAAGAGATGGGCAATTGCCTTATCTACGCACTGCAAGAAACAGAATGTACTTATGAAGGTAATGTCATCATCAACGGATTAGCCGACAAAATCCGCCTGACAGATGCCAAAGGATTCCGTTGTCCCACTGCTTTCAAAGCAAAAGATATCTCCTATACACGTACCTTCAGCATGACTTCGGGTAATAAGGAAGCTGCTGCCGGATGGGAAAGCATCGTTTTACCTTTCGATGTCCAGACTTTCAGTCATGCGGAAAAAGGAGAACTCGCACCTTTCAATAGCGGCAAAAAGGGAACACATCCTTTCTGGCTTGCCGAATTGTCCACGGAAAAAGGTTTCAGGCATGTGACGGAACTGAAGGCTAACATCCCGTATATCATCTCCATGCCGAATAGCGATGCGTATGAAGAAGAATTTAATATATGTGGCAATGTCACCTTCCATGCGGAAAACGACAATGGAGTAGAAGTAAGGAGTACATACTCTTCCGCTATTGTCCGTTCCGAAGGCCCCCAATTTACACTTGTACCTGCTTATGAGACAGTCTGGCAACATGACTCTGTGTACGTCATCAACCGTACTATCAGCAACGGCAATCTGCCGGGTGGCGCTTTTGTCCGTAACCTACGTAATGCAAATCCTTTCGAGGCTTACGCGGTCAGCAAAGATTCTCCGAATCAGGCACCGGCATATTATAGCATCGGCACGAATGGAAGCCTAACAGGTCTTGAATATTTGCTACGTCGGGCAGAAGAGTCATTGAAAGTGTACAGCATCGGTCGGACGCTCTACATAGAAACCAATCGCGCCATCACCCTTCCCATTTATGATAGGGAAGGCCGTACGGTAAGGATTATCAAAGCTTCTGAAGGTAGGACAGAAATAACCGACCTGCTGGATGGCATTTACTTTTCAGGAGGGAGAAAGGTGATGATCGGAAGATAAAGATCCCTCCACAATTAACTGGTTTTATTTAAAAAGAGACAGCCCTGACACATTGTCAAGGCGGTCTCTTGTGGATTTTAATCAGTACGACGAAAGTAGCAATTCTGTTATTATCTACAAAGTAAAAGGGTGACGAAATCGCTACTATTCTGTTTTTTTTAACCATGCAGGGGCATTACTGTGTCAAATGTTCTCTCCATGCTACATGATTCGCTTTGTTAAATAGTGTGCGGAATGAACCGCATTTTTCCCTATTTTGTATTAAAATGCAATCAAAATGCAGTATATTTAAGAAAAAACGTCAAAATACGCCCTGCTTTGTAATTCATATTGATAGTTTTATTATCTTTGCCGTCCATTTATTCTATGAGTAGAATAATTTAAAGAGATAATTGATAGACTAACTGATGAAACTGAAAACAATCCTGCTGACTACGGTGGCCACGGGTACCCTTCTGGGGGAACCTCTCATGGTGTATGCCGTAAATCCTAACCCGGAATCGATGGGGTGGTTCCGTAAGAGAAAGAAAAGTGAATCTAACGACAGTATTAAATCAAAAAATGAGTATGAGAAACTGACGGGTGATGGCAGCATCGTTCGTCGGGGGATGTTTAATGTATACCAGAAGAAGAACGACTATTACTTTGAAGTACCGGTCAGTTTGTTGGGAAGAGACATGCTGGTTGTAAACAAGCTCCAACGTGTACCCGAGGAATTGAACGAAGCGGGCGTGAATCGTGGGACGAATTACGAGAATCAGATGGTACGTTTCGAACTGGATAAGGCGACGAATAAACTATTGATTCGTCAGAGCCGTCCGTTGCCCCTTGCACCTGCCGGGGACGCGATCAGTGAGTCTGTACGCAACAACTACATCTCTCCGTTGATAGCCGGTTTCAAAGTCGAGGCTTTCAATAACGACTCTACCAGCATGGTTATCAAGGTGAATGATATCTACGACGGAACAGAAACCAGCATTAATAATGTATTTACAAACATCAATCTGGGCACGTCTTCCATTAAGAATCTATCACGTATCCTTTCTATTAAGTCGTTCGAAAATAATGTAGTGGCAACTTCCGAACTGACAACGAAAGTAACCGAAGGTACTACTACCGTATTCGTGACCATTGAAGTAAGTTCTTCACTCATGTTGCTGCCTGAAACACCGATGGTCGGTCGTTTGGATAATGCGCGCGTAGGTTACTTCACTAATCCTTTGCTGAATTACAGTGACGGACAGCAACGGGTGGATAAGAAACAATTCATTACCCGTTGGCGTTTGGAGCCCAAACCGGAGGATCGCGAACGTTATCTGCGCGGTGAACTTGTCGAACCGGCCAAACCGATTGTTTTCTATATTGAGAACTCTACTCCCTATCGTTGGAGAAAATACATAAAGCAAGGTATCGAAGACTGGCAAGTAGCTTTTGAACGTGCAGGATTCAAAAACGCCATCCTTGCAAAGGAAGTCACCGATAGCATGACTGTGGATATGGACGATGTTAATTATTCTGTGCTGACTTATGCCGCTTCGACCAAAGCTAATGCGATGGGGCCGTCTATCCTCGATCCTCGCTCGGGCGAGATACTGGAGGCGGATATTATGTGGTGGCATAATGTGCTGGGCATGCTTCAGGAATGGATTACCGTGCAAACCGGAACCGTTCGTTCCGAAGCACGCGGCATCAAACTCTCGGATGAGCTGATGGGAGATGCCATGCGTTTTGTTGCTTGCCATGAAGTAGGACACTCTTTGGGGCTGCGCCATAACATGATGGGATCATGGGCATTCCCGACCGACTCTCTTCGTTCCAAATCGTTTACCGACCGGATGAACTCTACATCCTCCTCCATCATGGACTATGCCCGTTTCAATTATGTGGCACAGCCGGGTGACGGAGTGACTGCGCTCTCTCCGCATATCGGACCGTATGATCTGTTTGCCATCGAGTATGGCTATCGCTGGTACGGGAAGGAAACTCCCGAAGCCGAAAAGGAGTTGCTTTTCGATTTCCTTGGCCGTCACACCGACCGCCTTTACAAATACAGTGAAGCACAGGATGTGCGTGATGCCGTTGATCCCCGTGCGCAGAATGAAGATTTGGGAGATGATGCCGTGCGTTCCTCACAACTGGGCATTGCCAATTTGAAACGTATAGTTCCGGAAATAATAGAGTGGACAACGACCGGAGAAAAAGGCCAGACGTATGAAGAAGCTTCCCGGCTTTATTATGCCGTTATCAATCAGTGGAACAATTACCTGTATCACGTGCTGGCTAATATAGGTGGTATCTATATTGAGAACACTATAGTCGGTGACGGGCAGAAAACTTATACGTTTGTAGAGAAAGAGAAACAGCAAGCAGCGTTGAAGTTCTTGCTCGATGAGGTGCTGACCTATCCCAAGTGGTTGTTCGATACCGAAGTAGGAGAATACACCTATCTGCTTCGTAACACTCCATTGGGAATCGTAGAGAATGCCCCCACGCAGGTATTGAAGAATGCGCAATCTTACATCCTTTGGGATCTGTTGTCAAACAATCGTCTGATGCGTATGCTTGAAAACGAATCGGTGAACGGAAAGAAAGCGTTTACGGCAGTAGAACTGATGGACGGCCTGCATCGTTCCATTTTCTCCACCACTGAACGGGGCGTATTGCCGGATGTCATGACCCGTGCTTTGCAGAAGAATTTCGTGGATGCTTTGATCACTGCCGCTGCCGAAAGCGAAGGAGTGAAAATCAATAAAAAGTTGATGGACAATCACTTCCTGCTTGACAATCGATTGCCGTTATGCAGCCACGACGAGCATGTACATCGTTCTTTGGACAGCGACCGGATGGGTGCCCGTCGTGAACTCAACTTTTATGGCTCTCAACTGAATCGTATTTCAGATGCCATATCGGTGAAACGGGGTGAACTGCTTCGTATCAAAGATTTGCTACAAAGCCGTCTGGGAACATCGGATGTAGCTACAAAATACCACTATAAAGACATGATCCTTCGCATCAACACTGCGTTGGGAATTAAATAAAATATATCCAAACTTAATCCTATTATAAAGTATAATCTTTTTAGACACGAGTCACGCAGATTACACGGCTTTGACAGATCGAGAAGCCGTGCGATCGGTGATATCTGTGTCTAAAGAAGAATTATAATAATGTATCACTATTAATTTTATATGTTGTAACGAATGAAAAGACATTTATTTATGGTAATCCTTTTCCTCGTGGGAATGCTCTCTACCGTATTTGCCGCTAACCGGCAAGTGCAGGGGGTAGTTATCTCTTCCGAGGATGATCAGCCTCTTATCGGAGCTTCTGTCTACGTGACGGCTGATGACCTGAAGAAAGCCGGAAATTCTCAGACGACGATTGGCGTCATCACTGATATTGACGGTAAGTTCTCCATCTCCATTCCCGATGGCATTACACGCTTTTACTGTAGTTATGTCGGTTTTGATGCACTTGAAGTAAAGCTCGTACCGGGCAAAAATCAATATGAAATCACTCTTAATCCTTCTGCACACATGCTCGATGCGGTAGTGGTGACGGGATATCAGACGGTTGAGCGCCGTAAACTGACAGCGGCTGTGTCGAAGATTGATATATCCGATCAGATGGTAGGTGCGGCTAAAAGTATCGATCAGGCTTTGGCCGGGCAAATAGCGGGGCTTTCGGTAAGCAACGTTAATGGTACTCCGGGCGCGCCTGCGAAGATTCGTATTCGTGGTACAGCCTCTTTGAACGGTACTCAAGACCCGTTGTGGGTTTTGGATGGCATACCTTTGGAAGGTACGAATATTCCGAATATGGACGTATTGAAAGATGTCGATAATATCGGACAGACTGCGATTGCCGGCCTAAACCCTTCTGATATAGACAATATTACTGTTTTGAAGGATGCGGCTGCAACGGCAATATACGGTGCCCGTGCTGCAAATGGTGTGATCGTGATCACTACCAAAAAAGGAAAAATGGGTAAGCCTGTAGTTAATTTTTCTACTAAGCTGACCTATTCTCCTAAGTTGAACATGGATCGTCTGAATCTTTTGAACTCGGAGGAAAAAGTCGGATTGGAACTTGACTTGTTGCAATCTGGTTATCCTTACAGAGAAGAAAAGGGTGAAGTCTATCGTATTATTTCCGGTTTGGGAGAGCTGAGTCAGTTTAAAGACGGAGGATGGAACGCTTTGTCGTCAGATGCCCAAAGTGCTATCAACCGCCTGAAGGCGACTCATACGGATTGGAGTGATATTCTGTTCCGTGATGCTTTTACGCAAGAATATAACCTGTCACTCTCCGGTGGTGGTGAAAAGGCTACTTATTATACTTCATTAGGATATATGAAAGAGAATGGTAACATACCTTCTGTGTCTTCGGAACGTTTGAATATGGTGATGAAAACCAGTTTCCAAGTCAATAAAATGCTGAAAGTAGGTGCATCGCTGTTTGCCAACCGTCGTAAGAATTCCAGTTATCTGCCGGATACGGATGGTTTGACCAATCCTATGTTTTATTCGCGCTTGGCCAATCCATATTTCACTCCATACGATTCGAACGGGAAATATAATTATGACCTCGATATCGAAAATGACGTGGACATGGATTTCGGTTTCAATCCTTTCGAAGAACGGAATAACACCACCAATCAGACAACCATTAATGGTTTGTCTTCCATCATCGATGCAGAACTCCGTTTCGATGATCGTTTTAAAATCACCACCCAACTCGGACTGCAACTCGATAAAACGTCTATCGAAAAAATAGCCGATGGAGAATCCTATGTAATGCGTTTGGAGAAAAAGAATAATCGGCACAATGGGGTAACTTATCTGCCGGAGGGAGGATTTCATAAAGCAAATGAGAACTCTAACTCTCAGATCACCTGGAAAGCAATGGGAGAATATCGCGATACGTATAATGACATCCATGAATTTGAGGTGATGGCAGGTACGGAGATTCGTAAGACGTGGTATGAAACATTATACAGTGCAGGTTATGGTTTCGACCGGAAGACATTGACTACGAAACCCATCATTTTCCCTGAGGAGAGCAGGGCCTTCGATTTACATAAAAAGACGAATCAGGAGAATGCTTATGTCTCAGCTTTCTCTACACTTTCATATTCACTCTTAAATCGTTATACGCTGGGAGGAAGTATTCGTTTTGACGGTTCCGACCTATTCGGAGTGGATAAGAAATACCGTTATTTGCCTCTCTACTCTGTCAGCGGATTGTGGCGGATTTCTCAGGAACCTTTTATGAAGAAAGTCAAATGGGTGGATAATTTGGTACTTCGTGCTTCCTATGGTTTGCAGGGAAATATCGATAAGAACACTTCACCTTACTTGCTGGGTACATACCGTATTGAGAATATTCTGCCCGGTGGTTCGGAAGATATGATTGATGTCTCCGGGGCTCCGAATGATAAATTGCGTTGGGAGAAGACTCATTCTGTCAATGCCGGATTCGATCTTGCTATTTTAAATCAGGCGATAAACCTGAGTGTGGACTATTATTATCGGAAAGGAGTAGATTTGATTGGCATGCAGATGTTGCCATTGGAAACAGGATTTGAAATGATGACAATCAACTGGGCAAGTATGCGGAATCAGGGTGTGGAAGTAGGATTGAGTACGCGTAATGTTCATACGAAGCACTTTATGTGGACTACCAATTTCAATTTTGCCTACAACGCCAATACTGTATTGAAGGAGGCGCTTCGTGAAGATGCTCTTTATCCCGGACGCGAAGGGCGACCGGTAGGGGCTTTGTTCGCTTTGAAAACAGCAGGATTGGACGAACAGGGATATCCTATGTTTTATAATAAAGAAGGAGAAGCCGTTTCCGGTATGGAATTCTTTAAATTGCAAGAGTGGGGTTTCGGTGCAACCGACCTGACCGCAAAGGAACGTCGTGATTTATATACTTATGTAGGAACAACAGATTGTCCTTACACCGGTGGTTTTAATAATACCTTTACTTACAAGGCTTTTGAGTTGGGAATCAACTTTAGCTTCGATTTTGGTGGAAAGGTACGTACACAACCAACCTATTCTATTGTGGATTTTGATAAAGGACGAAATACGAATCGTGACATTCTGAACCGCTGGACACCGGATAATACTAATACTAATCTGCCGGCACTTTTGAGCCAGAATGAGCGATTGGATGAATACATGTGGTATTCTAACCAGTCGGAGATTTATCGATATATGGATATTTGGATCAAGGATCTTAATTATGTCCGTTTGCAAAACCTCCGTTTGGGATATACGTTACCTACCGGTTTCAGCCGTAAATTGGGCATGTCCACTGCTACTATTGCTGTTGAAGGACGTAACTTGTTTGTCTTTGGCTCTAGTTATAAGAATTATCTGGATCCCGAAACGATGGGGAATCCTTATGCAACTCCGGCTCCGAAATCTGTTACTTTGAGCCTGAACTTGAATTTTTAATGAATTAATGTATGATAGAATCGATGAAAAAAATATATGTCATGTTATTGCTAGGCAGTGTATTCTTGCTGACTGCCTGCGATATGTTGGATATTAAGCCTACAGGAAAAGTAATTCCTACTACGCTGGCAGAGTATAGAGCTTTGATGGCTTCGGCTTATAAATATGTACCTGATACCCGGGGAGTGGTTAGTTTTCGTTCGGATGAAATGTTTGTAAAAGATGACAGTTGGGAACTCGACCGCTATGGGAAGATAGAACGTTGGGATGATTTTAGTGCGCCCGGGCAAACCGTTGCATTTGAATGGAAGAATTTTTATTCGACAATATTCAATGCTAATTATACGATAGAACACCGGCATGATATTACTGAGGGTAGTGAAGAAGAGGTGAACCAGTTGATTGGTGAATGCTATTTGCTCCGTGCCTACATGCATTTCCTGTTGGTAAATCTATATGGACAACCCTACACTCGGCCGGGAGCTTTGGATACCAAAGCGGTGCCTTTGAAACTGGACAGTGATATCAATGAATTGCTGAAGCGCAGCACAGTCGCTCAGATCTATGAGTCTGTCATTGCAGATATCGATGAAGCAGAAAAGCTGATCAATAAGGAGTCGTGGGAGGAGAACTTCAAATACCGTTTTACAACTTTGTCTGTTTTGTCCATGCGCTCTCGTGTACTCTTGTATATGGGGCAATGGAAAGAAGCCTACGATGCGGCCGAAGTCGTACTAGCCCAAAAGAATACTTTAGAAGACTTCAATGCGGAAAGTTATAAATTGCCTAATCATTATCAATCCGTTGAGAACATTACTGCGTTAGAACGTGGGATGAATTCCAATTACAATCAGGCAGGTGTGGCATCCGAGGTTCTTCTCTCGTCTTATGCTGAAGGTGATTTGCGTCGTGATGCTTATTTCAAGGAACCCGACAAGAATGGATATCGCTTTAGCCAAAAAGGTGGTAAAGATGAATTCCGTTGTTCGTTTCGCGTTGGAGAGATGTACTTGAATGCAGCCGAAGCGGCAGCTCAATCGGATAAATTGCCACAAGCTCGTACTCGTCTGTTAGAGTTAATGCAAAAACGTTACACACCGGAAGTATATGTAACTAAAGCGACAGAAGTCAATGCTATGAACAAAGAAGCATTGATACAGGAAATCCTGAATGAACGTACACGTGAACTAGCTTTCGAAGGGCATCGTTGGTTCGACCTTCGTCGTACTACTCGTCCGCGTATTGAAAAAGTCCTGAAAGGAGAGACTTATATACTTGAACAAGATGATGCACGTTATACGCTCCAAATTCCGAGAGATGCTGTTGCTGCCAATCCGGAATTAGCGAATTAATAGATCATAGTACCTGAGAACCATACGGGTCATTCAAACGATAATAAAGTAACTGTTTATGTCGTTTGTATGACCCGTATTTCGTTAGGAAAGCTTTGTACTGGTTAATTGAGGTGGCCATTGTAACTGGATATTAAGTAGGAAACAGGAAATGTTTTGAATAAAATTAATCCAAGTATTAATTATATTCAGTATATTGTTTGTTTTGTTTAATATAATCTTTATATTTGCAAATAAAATAATAAACCTTTAAATACGAATGTTATGAAACGTATCAGTTTTGCTTTAATCACTTTGTTCTCTTTTTATTCGCTTATTTGCCATGCGCAGATGGCTTTACCAAATGAAGAGGATGTAACCCTTACTACGAAAGAAGGATCTATTAATGGAAAGTTGCTTATCCCCAATAGTGAAAAGTCGTGTCCGGTAGTGATATTAATTGCCGGTTCGGGGCCGACTGATATGGACGGAAACTCACCGGTTATTAAAGGGAAAAATAACTCTTTGAAATATTTGGCAGAAGGATTGGCAGGGTACGGTATTGCTTCGTTACGTTTTGATAAACGTGGAATAGCAAGCAGTGCGGCAGCGGGTAAGGAAGAATCCAAATTAGTTTTTGAGGATTATGTCAACGATGTGATAGCTTGGATTGATTACCTTGCTCGAGATCAGCGTTTTTCAGGCATCTCGGTGGCAGGACATAGCGAAGGATCTCTGATCGGTATGCTGGCTTGTCAAAGTCGTCCTAAGGTGAAAGGGTTTGTTTCATTGGCAGGAGCCGGTCGTCCGGCCTATGAAATTTTGGAAGAACAGGTCTCTTCACAGCCGGATATGATAAAGAAGGAGGTCGCTTCTATCAATGCATCGCTTAGAGCAGGTAGACAAGTGGGTGATATATCGGCATATATGCAGGCGTTGTTTCGTCCTTCCGTTCAGCCTTACTTGATTTCCTGGTATAAATATAATCCGCAAGAGGTGATTGCTTCTCTGAAAATGCCTGTGCTTATTATCCAGGGGGAAAAAGATATTCAAGTATCCGTAAATGATGCCGAATTGCTGAAAAAAGCAAGGCCGGATGCAGAGTTACTCTTGATCAACACAATGAACCATGTTTTAAAAGATTGTGATACGATGGATATGCAGAAGCAGATGGTTACATATGGCGATCCTGCATTGCCGGTGAATGCAAAATTGATGTCTACTTTAACAACCTTCGTGAAGGGCCACCGTTAATAGAATAATTATGGCGAATGAAATAAAAAAACGTTTACCTTTACAATGTCCCGCTTGCGAATCTCTATTGAGGGTGAGCCGCTTGTTTTGTGGACAATGCGGGACGGAAGTATGTGGTAGTTTTGAATTACCTCTGCTTGCCCGTTTGTCGGAAAAAGAACAGCAGTTTATTATTGACTTTGTTAAGTCGAGTGGGAGTTTGAAGGATATGGCTAAAAACATAGGAGTCAGTTATCCCACCATGCGCAATATGCTTGACGATTTAATTGAAAAACTTATAAAGATAGAGAAACAATGAAGAAACAAACTTTAAATGTAATACTTAATCCGTTTATACGTATTGCCGGAATGAAAGCACTGACATGGGGAGCATTAGGTTTGATGGCATCCACGTTGTTGAGTTGGGCATCTGGTTACCATTATCATGGATTACTTCATTTCGGCCCTGCACCCAATCCGGCTTGGTGGTGCTATCTTACAGAACATCTGATTGTATGGTTGGTCCCATCGATGTTGTTTTATTTGGGTGGAATAATCTTCTCTCATTCTAAAATCCGCTTGGTGGATGTGTTGGGGACTGTCCTTTTTGCACAGATACCGATGATTGTTATGAATCTTATATATTGTTTGCCTCCTATGCGGGTGTTGGAGCAAATTACACCGGAAACTGCTCCTGCGCAACTTCTTTCGACTCCTGATTTTCATATTGCAATTCTGTTGTCAATGGTCTGTTTGCCTTTTCTGATAATTACTCTTATCTGGATGGTTCTGGCATTGAAAGTATCCTGTAATTTGAAAAAGGCAGGTTTGTGGATTGTTGGTTTTGTAGGTATCATTGGTGGCGATATCATTTGCAGGTGGCTGATAGGACAGCTTTATTAATTACAAATTTCAATATCCGTCATAACATGATGGCAAAGGGATGAGAGTGAAGTTCAGGAATTATATTCCCTTTCAAGGCATATGTGAATATGCCTTTTTTTGTGGTTAACCGATCGTATATTTGCTCTCTGCCTCTTACAAATCTCAAGTTCCTGCATTTTTCGGTAAATCTCTCTGATATTTAACAAAATAACGATGCTTGTTGAATAAAAATACATATCTTTGTGCAGATAACATCTCACTTTAGATTATGTCTTTCTTCTTTAGTTTATAACCTGGAATCACATACATGTAAAGGCTGCCTCCTAATATTTAAAATCTATATTATGAAAAGTGTATGGCTCCTTATTTTATTTATCACATTTAGTATTGTTGGATACTCTCAGTCTAAAATGTCCACAAACACCTCCTTGTTGTTAATGTCATTGAAGCACGATACGCTGTCGGAAAATTATTCGAAGAGGATCGATAAACGTTTTGCTGTTCGTATGCTGGGAAATGAAAGATATGTCAATGCTTTTATTCATTTATCGGATGCAGGTCAAGCTTATTCCGCATTAGAGGAACTTGGAGTGAAAGTGAATTCTAAGTTCACGGGTGTAATTACAGCGAGTGTTCCGGTCAATGAAATTGAAAGCATTGCCGCCCTCGATTGTGTTACTTATATTGAAATCGGAACTCCTGTGTCTGGTTTAATGGACAATGCCCGTGCTGCTATGCAGGCGGATGATGTAAGACTAGGAGTGGATTTACCTCATTCATTCCTTGGGACGGGAGTGATTGTAGGAGTGGTCGATTTGGGTATTGAATATGGTCATGTTAATTTTTGGAATTATGATCGTACCGAATTGAGGGTAAAAAGGGTCTGGAATCAATTTGATTCTACTGGAATTCCTCCGAAAGGTCTTCATTATGGCACGGAACTTACAAGTGGAGATGAAATTCTCAATGCTAAATATGATACGGATAGTAGTCTGCATGGTACGCATGTCGCGGGGATTGCTGCCGGTGCAGACACGATTAATAATAAATATTATGGAATAGCTGGTGATGCGGATTTGGCTTTTGTGAGTTATAATGGCGAACTTGATGGATGGGATAATATAAACATTTGTGACGGGATAAAATATCTCTTTGATTATGCTGATTCTGCTAACAAGCCTTGTGTCGTTAATTTGAGCTTGGGATGTAGTTTGGGATCTCATGATGGGACTTCTACTTTTAGCAGAATCACCGACAGTATGGTAGGTAAAGGTAGAATAGTGGTTGCGGCAGCAGGAAACTCAACCGGACAGAAAGAGCATATCTCTAAGACATTTACACCCGAAATAGAAGATTCATTAAGTACTTTCTTAAAGTTTCGGATGCATCATGAAACGCAAGTAGATATATGGGGGGATAAAGGGATGAGATATACCATTAGGCTTTTTATTTATGATGATAATAAAAGGAAAATAACAAAGTATTTTGATATATTGGACGCATCTTCTGAAACCGGTAATGAGAGGGTTTATACGTTTAGTGACAGTGATAAAGAAGGGCTTGAAGGGCAAATATCTATCGTATCAGAATTAAATCCGATTAACGGTAAACCTCATGTGCTTATTTCAACAGATCTTCCGGTTATCAAGAATTATATTGGATTCACTATTCGTCCTGTTACGGCAGGAAAAATAGATGTTTGGGCGGAATCTACAAAAGCATCTCTAACAAATTTTGACCGTGTGGGCTATATGGAAGGTGGTGATCAGGGTACGGTTTCTGACTTAGTATGTGGAGATAGGGTGATCGCTGTCGGAGCCTATGTCACTAAAAATAATTATGTCGATTGTGATGGGAGAAAATATAAAAGTAATCAAACAATTGATGGAATCGCCTCTTTTTCTTCTTTAGGCCCGACTTCCGATGGACGAATAAAGCCGGACGTAACGGCTCCCGGAACAACTGTAATTTCTTCTGTTTCGAGCTATTTTGAATACATTCCGTATGATTTAGTACCAATAATTAATAAAACAAACTGGAATGACCAGCCTTATTATTATTCTGCGAAACAGGGCACTTCTATGGCTTCCCCTTGTGTGGCGGGAGTTGTGGCTACTTGGCTACAGGCAAATAATAATCTGACTCCGGA
>OODP01000582.1_pt1 | contig 31240 bp, 21 predicted proteins | sample 1671011 | NCBI WGS metagenome assembly OODP01 (sample SAMN06348113, study PRJEB24527) | human gut metagenome | biome: human gut; feature: ankylosing spondylitis patient; material: feces | host: Homo sapiens | place: China | collected 2015-10
AGCAGTCGTTTCAAACATCTGATCAGAACCATCTGGTTCGATAATAGGCTTTTTCGTGACCTCTTTTACATAAACAGTAATAGGTTCTTTATTAGGCAATTGAACTGTGACCTTCTTAATCTCCGCAAAAGGTTCGAACAAAGCTTTCGCTGCAGCGAGGGTTGCTGCCGTGGCACATGTGCCGGAACTTATTCCGATGCGTAACGGAAAGAATTCCGGGAGATATTTCTGAATGGCGAATTGCAGCCCATACTCACCAAGAACTATCTCTACAAAATTTTTCATTATTTCCTCATCGCGTTGAATGGCAAATACTTTGATGCTTTCTTCCAATGCCGCATTCACTTTCTCGGTAAACCCACCAGACTCACCGGACTCTTTGAGAAGAATAGCTTGCGGACGGTATTGTCGTAAAAGTGAGTGTTCGTCTTCTTCCGGTTGATAGTAACACAGCCGATCCGGGGGAAAACCTTGATAGATAGCAAGCTGCCGGGAGCTTTCCCGGTTTAAAATCCGGAACCAACAGCTATGTTGAGTCCAGTAGGATTTCAGCTTGCTGATACTTTGTACACCTGTGAGGGCAAGGAGTTTGCTGATGCTTTCAGCTTCTAACCGTGTTATGGCATCTTCATAATCTTTGCACCAGAATACGTCTTTGAGACGGGCTGGATAGATGCGTTCGTAGCGTATGGCGATTATTTGTAATTTGCCTGACACCTCTATTATTGTTTCATGGAGTCTTTGGGCAAAAGGATGGGAGGCATCAATGATGAGCCGGATTCCTTTTTCATGGCAAAAAGCCTCCATTTGTCCGGTATCCAATGCACCGGTTATCCGTTCACCATGTTGAAGATTTATTTCTTGTTCATTCCCTTTCGTTGAATAATAAAAGAGTTTGCCCGCTTCATCGATCACCCGGGCAGCTGTACGTCCTTCTGTGGTTCCTCCGAATATAAGTATCATTTACGGTATATATGTTTGAATTCGTGTGAATAAAGGCGGGATAACCCTTCCCGGTTGTCAATGGCATCCCCTACGACAAGCATAGTCGTTAGTGTTAGCCCATTGTCATTTACGATAGCTGCAAGGTCTTTCAGTTCACCTCTGTAAATGTGTTCGTCTTTCCAGGTCAGGTGGTAACAGGCGGCAACAGGAGTCGTAGGTGGATAGTGTTCCATTAACTCCTTCTGAACTTCATCGACAATGCCGGCACTCAGGAAAATACACATCGTACTTTGGGATCGGGCTAACAGATGGAGCTTCTCTTTCTCGGGCATCGGGGTGCGGCCTTCGCCACGGGTCAGGATGATGGTCTGCACTTTCTCGGGTATGGTAAACTGTGAACGCAATGCGGCAGCCGCAGCTTGGAAAGAAGAAATACCCGGAGTGATATGATAGCTCATCTTGTATTGATCGAAAAAGTTCATCTGTTCCTGAATCGCACCATATATGCATGGATCACCCGTATGCAGACGGACAATGAATTTGCCACGATCGTAAAACTCTTTCATCAGGGCGAATTGCTCTTCAAGGGTCATAGAAGCGGAACTGCGTACCGTAACACCCTCTTTAGCACATAAAGTCAGTTCTCTGGGTACAAGACTTCCGGCATAAAGTATCAGGTCGGCCTCTTCCAACATTCGGTGTCCGCGTACTGAAACCAGTTCTGGATCACCCGGCCCCGCACCTACAATTTCAATATGACCGCACCGCTTGGCTGCAATATCCATTGCTATCGCCACGGTATAGTCAGGGCCTTTTTGTTTGGAAATAATTAATTCCACTCCACCGGACGAAAGCAATGCGGATGCTTCGCAAACGCTGGGAGTACCCATGTGCTTCATTACGATTTCACTAGGGTGGGGGACTTCTATCTCTTTTAATTCTGCGGCTGTATAGAATAGGGTTTCATAGGTTTCAGCCATCCTTTTCAAAAGAAGTTCATTACGTTTTTCTTCTATGGAAGATACCGTGCAGATGCTTTCAGGAAAAATGCGAGCATCGGACAGGATATTTCTAATCCCTTCCAAAGGACCAGCGGGATCGGCATTATGGGCACATCCCAGTCCTATATGCATGACTTTCGGTACAAAATATAGGACGGGTAAATGGTGATCATATCTATATGGAGTGACAGCGATTAGCAGTTGATAGCGGTTGTCCGACGGGATATCGTTTATTTCATAATAGATATCTACGTGCTGTGGACAAGTACGTTCTAAAAAATCGGTTCCTTTATCGCGTACATCGAGTAGAAGTGCGGTCGGGGCTTTGTTGACAAACAGGCTGATCACTTTGTTCATTTCGGTATTTTTGCTTATTGCAGTATACCAACCGAATTGCTTGTCCAATGTGTCGAGTGCCCAAAGTCCCGTACGGTCGCTTTGGGTGGTAATAACAGATTCTGCTCCCAATATATCCGCAACTTGCTTAGTCAGTTCGTTTGCTCCTCCGATGTGCCCCGATAAAACTGAAATCGCATAGCGCCCTGTGCTGTCTACGCATATTACTGCCGGATCGGTATGCTTGTCTTTAACACAGGGAGCGATTGACCGGACGCAAATGCCCATTGCACCGATAAAGATAAATGCATCGTAATTGGTGAAAGCTTCGGATACGAACATTTGTATGGAATCGATGTAACGGCATCCCTGCTCCGAAATAACTTGGGAAGCGGAGAATATTGCCGAAAGGGGAAGTTCTTTTTGAAGCGTCTGCGCCATAGCCAGACTTGTTTCTGAAATAAGTATGATAGCAATTTTCATGGCTTGGTTACCTTTAATATGTGAATCGGATTGTATTCGTTGAGTGAAATGCTTATGGCAGTGCAGGGACTGAACCCCGTTACCTGTGTACTTTCCATGAAAAGCTTGCGACTTTCCTCTGTAACGGAATTGAATACCAGCGTACCGTTAGGGAGCAGTACCTCGTATATACGTTTTATCATTTCTTTCAATCGTCCTCCGTGCCCACCGATAAATACGGCATCAGGTCGGGGATATGCATCCAGTCCGGCATCCATAAAGTCTCCGATATGAACCGTTATTCCCGGGACACCGAAACGTCTGGAATTAATATTCATCAGCATTTCTCCTTCGGGGCGGATTTCGAAGGCGGTAACGGAGAGATGTGGAAATTGCAACCGGGCTTCGATGGATATGGAACCGGTACAGAAACCTATGTCCCACAATGAATGATGGCGTGAAAGTTCTAGTTCACGCAAGGTGAGCAGACGAATGGCAGCTTTGGTTATCATCTTTTCACGGCCGTCAAGATGTTCGAAGCATTCATCGGGAATACCGAACGGACGGAATTTGGGTAAAGTACTGCTTTCACAATGTAGGTTCAGAGGGTCTGTCGATAGGTTTGAAGCCTTTTTCCAACCGTCACAATGAAGAATCAAGTTGTTGGGATGCTCGAACCGGGTGCTGGTTGCCTCCTGCGGAGAGAGTTGCCGGATACGCTCTTTGTCACGATTACCGAGATGTTCGCCAATGCACATTCTGTAATTTGTATAACCATATTCCAGCATTCGTTGCGCAATCGTTGCCGGTGTATGTTCCCGGTCGGTAAGGACTCCGATTTTAACGGCACGTTCTATCAATGCCCTGTCCAGTTCTTGCCACGGCCTTCCCGTCAGGGAGACGATGCGCATGTCATCGTAAGGCATCAGCAAGCGATGAGCAAGCGTCTGCAAAGAGTTAAAAGCGGGATATATTTTTAAAATGGCTTCCGGTAGCCGTTTTCGGATGGTATTGGCAAAGCCGAAGAATAAAGGATCACCGGAGGCGAAGACTACTATTTGTTCATGAGGTTCGTAACGGGCAAATACATTGTCCAAAGGAACCGTAATGTCAATCCACTGTGCGTCCTTCGGAAGGAGGTTGGCAACTATTTCCCGGTGTCGTAAACCTCCGGAAAACACACTGCTCCCTTTGATAATCCGTTCTACTTCCGGAGGGAAAAATTGCTGCCGGTTGTCATCCAGTCCAATGATAATAAAACGTGTCCGGTTCATTTATACGTCCCTCCCAGGCTTCAGTTGTTCTGCATCATCGTAACAGAGTATCGAGTTTACCAGCGTAGCTGCCAGATTACTGCCTCCTTTTCGTCCTTCCACAATCAGTTTGGGAATATGTACGAATGGTTTTGTCATGTGTTTGGACTCCTGCACGTGTACGAATCCTACCGGTGCTGCAATGATTCCGGCAGGGTGAGCTTTCTCTTTACGAACCAGTTCACAAAGTTCCATCAATGCCGTTGGAGCATTGCCGAATACAAAAAGTGCATCCGGGTGTTCTTCCACAGCCAGGCGGATGCCGGCTTGAGTACGGGTGATATTTTTCTCCTTTGCCAGTACAGCTACCCGTTCATCGGGCAAATAACATTTAACTTCTGTGCCCAGCCGTTGCAAAGCTCCTTTACGGATGCCGGATGCTGCCATAGTGACATCCGTTATGATGGTTTTTATCCGACCCTCTGCAAAGGCGTTGTAAAGGGTGGATACAGCTTCCGGATCAGTGTAAAGGAGTTGCTCCATATCGAAATCGGCAGTTGTATGGATGGCATGTAGCAAAGCCCATTTATGATCTAAGGGGATAGCCCTGTTTTTCAGTTCCCGTTCGATGGTGCGGAAGCTTCGTATCATGATGTCTTGTCCGATCCCCGTATTTTCTGTTTTTGCTTCGCGATAGTAGCCTCTCGGGGTAATCATATGTTCGTTGAACCGGTAAGTCTGTGAATTTCCAATAATGACGATGGTGAACATGTCGACCTTTTCGGGATCGAATTCGGTGAGTGTGGTGAGGAAGATACTTTCTTCTTCCCGTCCTGCCTGGCGGATGTATCCTACCGGTGTTTCCGGTGAACGCCCTTCGCGTAAGAAAAGTTCTTTAAGCCGGTAGAGCTGCCAATAGCGACCTTCGCTTTTCGGATTGTAAACGGCCGTTACAAAATCAGCTTGTGTGGCGGCAATGATGCGGCGTTCGATACGTTCCCAGGGAGTCATCAGATCCGAAAGGGAAATCACGCAAAAATCGTGTCCCATCGGGGCACCCAACAGGGATGCCGCCTTTTGGAAGGCACTGATACCGGGAAGGGTGATGATTTCTATGTCACTGTTCCTTTCTTTCTTCATCTCATAAATAAGGGGTGCCATGCCGTAGATTCCTGCATCACCGGAGCTGATGACGCATACCGTATTCCCTTGCTCTGCCAGTTCGAAAGCCTGCTCTGCCCGTTGGCGTTCGCGCTTCATACCGGTATCGATGCATTTTGTATCCGGTCTTATTATGTCACGGATAAATTGGAAATAGTATTTATAGCCCACGACTACATCCGCGGCCGAAAGGGCATCGAGTGCCGCAGGAGTGATGTCCGTCAAACTTCCCGGCCCCAGTCCGGCAATGATTATTTTTGAATGTGATCCATTCCCGTCAGTCTTTATCTTTTGCATATTTGCCTTTCTTATCTATATTTACATTTGGCGAAGATACGTATTTTTTAAGTTTATGCAACCGTTACTTTACTAAAGTGCAACTGTCCTATAATTAGCTGATATGATTTATGAGAGTACGATTACTGTTTAAATCGTATTGCCAGACTTACATAGGGCGAACATCCCGGTGTCAGGGTAGCATAATTACTGTTGAAAGGGCGGTCGTCTTTATAATTAAAAATGTTTTCAACGCCTGCACCCGGTTCCAAGATAAAATTGCCTAAGTTGAAACTATGTGTCGTATGCAGGTTCCAAAGTTGGAATTTCGGTGCATATCCATAATTTTGTGAGTAACGCTCTCCCTGTACCCGGCAATTCAGGTTGACTGTAAGATAATAATTATTCCAACGATGATTCCACAATGCAGCAAGATTACCGGTGTGTTTTACGCTTTTGTCTATAGGCATGTCTTTTGATTTGTCTTTGGCATCGGTAAAGCTATATCCGCCATTCAGGGAGAAACCGGCACCCAGATAACTGTTCAGCGAAACACTGATACCGCGTATGCGAGCTTTTTCTATATTGTCGCGTTGTTTCACTTCGTCATAGTCCGTGCCGTTTCCCCGATTGTAGGCATCGCGTTCCTCTTCTGTGAAAACCCGGTAGTTGATCATATCACGCACGTTGTTGGCAAATGCCGATACGGATATAGAGAAACGGCTGTGTACGTATTCGGCACTCAGCGTATAGTTGTCGCTTTTTTCAGGTTTCAGGTTGATGTTCCCGATGGTATACTTCCTCGTACTTCCGGTTTTGCTTTCCGAAGTAATATAGAGGGCACTTAAATCCGGTGTACGGAATCCGGAAGCATACGAACCGCGGAAGTTAAATCCCCCCACCTTATATAATAGGGCAATGTTGGGAGTGGCATAATTTTTGAAAGTCTCATGGTAGATATAGCGCAAACCTACATATGCCTGAAAATGCTTGCTGATATTGATTTCATCCTGTGCATAAATAGCAGCGGTGTACATGCTGCGTCCGTCTATGTTATCGCTTTCACTTGTGAGGCTCTCTTTTATGTATTCAAGTCCCGCTGATATTTTGTTGTGATCGCCCATGCTGAAAATACCTTTCACGTTCAGGTTGTGATGGTGGAGGCGTTTGGTCATTTCACTATCTCCGGCATTGAGCTTGGCTTTGCTGTCGTCCATGAAATAATCTTTATAGCTGCTGTAATTGTCCGAGAAGTAATCCGCGTTGAGGTAAGATGACTTGTTGATCATGTATTGTGCGCCGCCACCATAGGTGTATGTTTCGTAGCGCATATCATATTTAGTCGTATTGTCACCTTCGGGTATGGGTCGATCGGTCTTATGATTGTAGAACCCGCCACGGGCATAAAACGACAGACGGTCTGTGGGGTCGAACGTGAAACGTTGGTTCACCGTGTTCGAATGAAAGGCGGTGGAAGCTTGTTTATTGGTTTCTACCAATTCGTCCTTCTTGTTGATGGTGAGAGGACTTAATTGCCAACCGTCAGCCTGTTGCCGTTGGTAAGAGGTGTACGAACCGAATTTGCCCAGATTGAAGTCTGCATTGGCCGATTGAGTGAAACGGTTTTTGGTGGAATAGCGGCTATTGCTCGCGATGTTGACTTTGTTACGGGCATCATCGGTGATGATATTGATCACTCCGGCAATGGCATCGCTTCCGTAGAGTGCCGAGGCGGCTCCGTTCAATATTTCAATGCGTTTTACGTTAGCCATGTCAATGCGTGTGTAACGGTCTTCTCCAGCGAGGCGTTTGCCGTTTTCCAATATCAGGACATAATCTTCGTTCATGCCGTTCATGCTCATGGTCGTACCCATGCCATTGGTCATAAAAGATATATTCGGATTCAATTTTGTCATGGCATCTTCAAAGTTCGTGATGCCTGCTTGTTGCAGGTCTTTTGCGGTGATTACCTGTATAGGGACGGGAGAGTTGTCCATGCGGCGGTGCGTACCTGTACCGGTCACAACGACCTGATTCATGTTTACGTAATTTTCCTGCAATTTGATAAGGATATCTTTTTCACTTTTGGAGGCAGTGTGTCGGCTTTGTTCGTATCCCACGTGTGTGATGCGTAAGGTATGTGTACCTTCGGGAAGTTTTAGTGAAAAGTCACCGCTATTGTTGGTCGTTGTGCCGTTCAGACTGTTTGATACACGAATGTTGGCACCTTTTACCGGCACTCCGGTTTCAGCGTTAACAACTTTTCCAGTAATATTAATCTGGGCATATAGGGTCGTTGTAGGAGTTAAACAACAACCTAAGGTGAGAAGAGCGAGTGTTCTTAGTTTCATGTAGTTTGATAAATCTATATATATGAATGATTATTAGTATAAGTGATAAGTGATTAACCATCAAGACATTTTTGTTCTTTTAGCGTATTAATCACTTATCACTTACTCGTAGGAATAGTTATTGATTATTGGTAATCTTCTCCGGTTGTCCACTCATCTTCGTCATTCCATCTTTCCGTCATGTGTTGCAACCAGATGGCGCGGATGTTGGCTCTGTCGCCCAGCCCTTTGATGGTACAGTTCTTGTAGCTGTCTTTATGACTTTCTTCAGAAGTATTGATGTTGAAACCCATCTTTTCGAGTTTCTGTCTCCAACTGCAATCGGCTTCCGGCACGGCATCAACTTTCTCTTCGTCTTGTCCCCACATGTCATTGTGTGCATGGTCACCGGCAATGGACATGAACGGAACCAGATAAATGGTGTAATCACTGAATTTGCCACCGTTTACGTAGTTGATAAGTTTTTTGTAGATATAGGTATCTGCCATGTCTCTCGGATTCATTTCGTCTGATTTCCAGTCTTCGGGGCAGAACAACATGCTTCCGTAGTCTACGGTTCCCACGAATACGTTCTTGTTGATGGCTTTCGTCTGCAAACTGTTTTCTACTTTTGTATACATGTCGTTGGCGTGTTGGTATACTCCGTCTGGATTGCCGTGCCCCATGAATAATACGATGTTCTTTTTATCTGCCAATTCCTTCTGGTAATCATCGTACAAGTACTGAGCCACTTTTTCCACATCCTCGTCATCGCTTAATAAGTTCGGGCTTTTCAACACTTTCACATGGGGGAACTTTTCGATCATGAATTTCTTTTTCACGTCCGTACCCATCAGACTAGCATACTCTTCACCCGGGATCACATGCAATGACTGTACGGCTACTCTCTCATAACCGGCTTTGCCCAATGCTTCCAACCAATAGTCAGGCTCAACGCGGTCGATGCCGGTGGATTCATACACACGGTTCACGCAGGTACGTGAGGTAAAGGATAAATAAATATCGGCAACACTGCCGTATTTATCTTTAAAATCTTTCTCAATGGCTTCGTATGTTTTAACCGATTCCTCATACGTACTTCCAAAAGTACACAGCAAGATTGCCGTGTTTTTTGTTTTGCTATCACGAGCCAGGGCTTCTACCGGGTTGGTAGTGTTGTCTTCATCGTCATCACCGCAGGAGGTAAATCCTGCACTTGTGGCGAGCATCATGGCTGCCATCAGGTAATACTTCATTTGTTTCATACTTCAATTGTTTAATAATAGGGTTATTTGGAATTGTTTTGAAATTTCACAGTGACGGAAGCGTAGTAAGTACGTCCGGGGGTGGTAGAACCGTGATTCCATCCGAAAGGTGTCCGGTCGACGTAATTGAAAATATTATCTATGCCGGCATTTATGTTCAGTTTCCATTTTTTAGTGTTCAGTACGGAATGTGATGTGTTGATGCGCCAGGTTTGATAGCCGTCACCATTTCCGTCGGTCAGATAATAACGGGTTGATTGATACTTTCCGTAAATGCTTACATCCAGTTGGTAGAGTTTCCAACCGTGCCCCCAGTTGGCTTTCCAAGTAGCGTTGTGCTTGGATGAACCGTTTATGGGAACATATTTCATGTAATTGGCATCACTGGGATCGCCTGCGTACTGCGCTTGTGCATCTACATAGCTGTAGCTTCCGCTGACGGTCAGTGACGGCAGTATTTGATAGCTTAAATCGACATCTGCCCCGAAGGAACGTGCCTTTGCCAGATTTTTATACTGTTTGGCTTCCTGCACTTCTAGGAATTTATCTTCGGCAGGTATGGGGATAGGGGTCAATTCGATCATATCCTTTATCCGGTTGTAATATCCGGTCACGCTCATCCGGAATTTCGGAAGATTGTATTCCACACTTACGGCACCATAGTTGGATGTCTGTGGTTTCAGGTCTTTGTTGCCATAATATGATTTGAGTTTATTCATCATATTTCCCACATAATTGTAGTACAGTTCTTTCAGGGTAGGAGCCTTGAAGCCGTAGGAGTAAGTGCCTCGCAGATTGAAGTCCCCCAATTTGTATAAAGCGGATACTTTGGGAGTCAGCTTGGCACCGAACTCTTTGTGATAAACGGCACGTACACCAGCGGTGACGTTGAAGCGTTCGGTAAAGTCCCATTCGTCTTGCGCGTATACGGAACTGGTAAAGACGCTGGCATCTTCCGATTCGATACGGTGGGGGGCTTTCAGGAAATCATGTTTGTGTTCCAAACCTACGCTCAGGATATTTTTCTCCGTCAGATAGAACACTCCTTTCACGAGTGCCAGTACCTGTTGCTGCTGAGTTTGCAAAATGCGATCACCCGGGTAGTGGGTGATTCGCCTTCCTGTTTCCTTGTCGAAATCATCGGTGATCTCACGGGCGGTATAATCGTAATAATATTGATAACGGTCGTATGAAACCTCAGCGCTCAGGTAATTGTATCCTGAAAGATTGTAACGGGCGTTGGCTCCATAGCTTTGATTGCGGTAAAAGTAGTCGTTCAATGCATATTTGTAGGCTCCTCTCAAGCGGTACATATTCTTTTGATAATAGGAGGCATCAGCTCCTAATGTCAGTTTCTTGTTCACCTTGTAAGTCAACTCCTCACGCAGATTGAAATTGGTGTTCCGGTTTACGGTTCGGGTGACGGTTCCTTCGCGGAGTTCATAATGGTAATACTCGAGGTCTGTATTGCGCCAACCGTCCGTATGTTTTACGCTGAAACTAGTGTTTGAATTCCACTTCTTATTTTTAAATCCGATCTGATTGTATTGGTTGACATCTCCGTAACTTCCTATGCGCGTGTTGTTGGATGCGCTGAATTTGTCTTTGTTCTTTTTGGTAATGATGTTGATGACTCCGGCTATGGCATCCGATCCGTAGAGCGAGGAGGCGGCACCTTTCACTATTTCGATCCGTTCGATATTGGCTACATTGATGAGGTTCAGATCGTTTTGCCCGCCATTGTCACCATTGATGCGGCGTCCGTTGATGAGGATAAGGATGTAGTCGTTGTTGAGTCCGTTCAGCTGGATGTTGCTTCCCATATCATTGCTGTTGAAACTGAGGGAAGCGCAAAGCCCGCCCAACAGATCATCAATGCTTCGTCCCTGGTAGTTGTCGAGTGCTTTGCCCGTAATGACTTCGGTCTGTACGGGAGCGTCTTTAAGGTAATGTTCGGTTCCAGTACCTGTTACAACCACTTCACCAAGTGAAACGGACAGTTCTTTGTCTTTATTAAGTATGCTTTGCGCACAAAGCGATTCTGTTCCCATCAATAAGAGAACGGGTAATAGATATTTCATCGGATGCTTCATTTTATTCATATACTAAAATGAAACAGAGAAAATCCCTCAAGAGGAGAGGCCACAGAAAATTTGCGGATACAAAGCGCAATTTGGTATGGACACAACTTCTGTTCCTGGAAGTCCCGTGTTTCGGTTTAATGACTTAGCAGGTCTTCTGGCTCTCCTCTGATTGGAAACCTTCCCGTCTCATTTACTGAAACAGTGGCATTGATCATCCAATCAACTTCATGAGGATTACAGCTGCAGGTACAGCTCCGGTTTCGCACCGGATTCCCTTTCACCGAACTATGTGATAGTCCGGTTACTAAATCCGGGACAAAGGTAGGAAGAATAATGAGAAATACAACAGAAGTTAATAATAAATTATTTTAGTTTTGATGGGAAGGGGTGTTTTGAATTAAGAAAGATAAAGATACCGAATATTCCCAAAGGATGTATATCTTTGTCCTGACTAAACACTACCCAATGCAGAATAGAGTTATACCCCAGTTTTTGATTGCCGCACCGACTTCGGGTTGCGGTAAGACTACGGTTGCCCGTGGAATTATGGCAGTCTTGGCACAAAGAGGCATGAAGGTGCAGCCCTTCAAGTGCGGTCCCGATTACATCGATACGAAATTTCACACCTCTGTTTGTAACGGTCGGGCATCGGTTAATCTGGATACATTTATGGCATCAGGAAGTCATGTGCGCGAGCTGTATGCACACTATGGTTCCGATGCGGATGTCTGTGTCTTGGAAGGGATGATGGGGATGTTCGATGGTTATGACCGTTCGCGTGGATCGAGTGCTGAGATAGCGGGACTGTTGGATTTGCCCGTTATATTGGTGGTAGATGCTCGTTCTTCCGCCTATTCTGTTGCAGCACTGATCAATGGTTATGATACGTTCGATCCGAGGGTGCATCTGGCGGGAGTTCTATTTAATAAGGTGGGTTCTGCAAGCCATGCCGCAATACTTCGGGAAGCGTGTGCGGATACCGGAGTAGAGTGCTTCGGTTGTATCCCTAAGGATGATAGCTTGGATGTCAATGAAAGGTATTTGGGATTGGATGTCAGGGAGGACAAACTCGAATCTAAAGATAAGCTGCATCTGGAAACCATTATCCGTGAAAACATAGATTTCGACGCATTGTTGCAGAAGTGTACCTGCCCGTTCACTCCTTGGAATGGGAATGATGGGAAGATCGCTTTTCAAGAGAGTACGAACTGGAATATTGTGGTAGCCCGTAACAAAGAATCCTTTACTTTTATTTATCAGGAACATTTGGATATATTGCAAGGCATGGGCCGTGTGACTTTTATCGATCCGGAGTCGGATCATGAAATTCCCCAGGAAACCGATCTTTTATATCTGCCGGGGGGATATCCCGAAAAAAACATGGAAGTACTTTGCAAGAATCATGCCCTGTTGAAGTCTGTTGCTGATTATGCGGAGAGCGGTGGAAGGATACTTGGCGAGTGCGGTGGAATGATATATCTTTCGAATACCGTCCGGCAACGCGGTTCGCAGATGCGGATGACGGGTGTATTGCCTATCGATATCGATGCGGAAAATTGTAAACTGAAGTTGGGTTATCGTCAGTTTGAGTACAACGGACAGTTGCTTCGCGGACATGAATTCCATTATACACAGATGGCTCAAACTGCATTATCATCTGTTGTCCAAGTATATAGTGCCAAAGGCAGACCGGTGGATACGCCCATTTTCCGGTATAAGAATGTGATAGCGAGCTATACCCATCTCTATTGGGGTGAGATTGATCTATTAAAACTTTTTGGGGAATAAAACGAATTGAAGTACAATACGAATTGTGAAATATGAAACGAATCTATACACGAACGGGAGACTGCGGATATACGGGAATTCACGGGGGTGAACGGGTAGAAAAAGACGATATACGTATCGAAGCTAATGGGACGCTTGATGAACTGAATGCCATCATCGGTATTGTCCGTTCACTTCTTTCCGCGGAGCATGAATGGCAAAAGATGCTGCATACGCTTCAACGGGAATTGATGGTGGTGATGAGCCGCGTGGCTACCCCGTCGGCTTTGCGGGGACAAAATCCCAATTCATATTCGTTCGACCTTGTTGCTTATTGCGAGGACGAAATGGATCGGATGACCCGGCAGCTTACGGATAACGACTACTTCCTTCTTCCCGGTGGAACACCTGTTGCCGCGCAATTACAATTTGCACGTACCGTAGCGCGCCGTGCGGAACGGAGACTTTGGACTTTGAACCGGATGGATCCGGTGGAAGAGGAGGTTTTGAAGTTTATAAACCGCCTGTCGGACTTATTCTTCGTTATGGCACGCTATGACCTGCAACAACAGGAGTGGCCGGAAGATCGTTGGCAGGCTTTTGCTTATAAACGGAAGAGGGTGGAGTAAGTGAAATTACTCCAAATCCTTCTTTACGATTTCGTCCATCTCTTTCAGGCGTTTCTCACGCTCTTCAGGAGAAAGCTTCTTTATGTCTTCCTGTGTATCGTCGATGGTTTCGGACACATCACTACTCCAATCTCCAAACATATCCTTTGCAGGATGGTCATTCGGGAATAGATTTTCTTCGGCTATCGGTACATTTCTGTTTACAACATCATCCATATTCTTTCAGTTTTAATTGGTTTACGCTATTATATACAACTGCCGGGGCGTATAGTTTGCCCGGTTAATGAAGTTTATTGTTTGTTTATATTTTCCTCAGGTATATTCTTGTCACCGGTTAAGAGCCTCCGTGCAGAAGCAGCCAGTTTCAGCCTATATACCCACACTGCCAACAGGAAGTAGACGATGGTCTGTACCCACAACGTGATATACTCCGGCCGGATGTCAGCCATGCTTGCATCCATCGAGTTTATTTTCACAAAGGCAAGTGTACCGGGTGCGGCAGGTATCACATAGTGCGCGGCACGCCAATACCATGGCATCAGTTCCAGGGGATAAGAGACACCGGAAAGGAAAATCAGCCCGACAGAGAAAAAGGCGATCATCAGTAAAGGAGCTTCCGAATCGGTGAACCACCGCGAGACGGCAAGTCCGAAAAAGCTGGTAGCCAACAAGTAGGGGATGAGCATGATGAAGATGTCAAGTCCGCTGCCGATATTGGGGATGCTGAAAAAGTGAGGGAGCAATCCCAGTAGGAATAAAGCGAAGATGGCATATAGCCCTATGTAGACAAATGTTTTGCCGGCAACGAGGCGCATGGCAGTGCCCCATTGCCCTTTGGTACCGGCATATTGGCGGAGGCTTCCGTCTTGATATTCGTCTCCCGTCAGCATGCCGATTACCATGAGCAATGTCTGAAAGATAATGACCATCATCACGGCAGGGATCAGGTAAGATCCATAACCTTCGGTGACATTGTAAAGCGGTGTACCGGACACGTTGATCGGCTTGGCCATGGCGATAGCCAACAGACCTTGCGGTGGCAGAAAGAGGGCACCGTCCGGGCGGTAGGCATCGTTTACGGCAAGCATCACCCGCGATGAGGCTTCTTGCAGAGCCTCAAAATACAGAAAAGCATCTGTCGTGGCATAGAGCGAGAATACAGCTTCCTCTCCCTGAAACACCCGTTTCTCAAAATCATAGGGAATGTATATGATGCCTTGCACATCACCTTCTTTCATCCACTCCTTTGCCTCCCGGTAATCCTCTGCTTGGGCATAGACACTGATCTGTGGCGTTGCATTGAGCCAGCGGATGAACTGGCGGCTCAGGCTGCTGCGGGAATTATCGACTACGGCTACCGGAGCATCCGTCACGATATTAGGTGCATACATGTAATTGTAGAGCAACCCGTACACGAAAATACCGCCCATCAGCACCAATAATACAGCGTAACTGGTACTGATGGCACGGAATTCGCGAGCGATGATGAGCGATATTTGCGAGAGTTTATTAGTGGATATTTTCATACTTATGACTGATTATAGCTCGTTTCAGATGTGGAAGCATCGCCAGTGCCAGCAAAGGGAAGATACAAAGTATCACTGCCGAAGGCCAGACGTGGATGAATCCGCCACCGGAGTAGAGCATGGTTTGTACTAATTCCGTAAAGTGGCGTACCGGGAAGAGGTACGAGGCATCACGTACCAGCGGATACATGTTGGGTACGGGGAAGGTAACGCCCGAAAGCGTGGCTCCCAACGAACCGATCATCGAAACGATGCTGATGATTATTGCCACTGCCGGAAAGAGTGAAAAGATAAACAATGCCAACGATTGTGTGGCGATGACAAAGAGTACGGACATGCCGTTCATCAACAACCAACTTCCGTGGAATGGAATGTGAAGGATACCGAACATGACATAATTGCCCAGGATAGCCATCAAGCTGAATATGACGGTGTAGGGTAGGAACTTGCCGAGTATGGCAGTGACCATGTTTCCTCGTGCCGTTGACAACCAGTCATCTCCGGTGCGGAATTTTATCTCGCTACCTACGGCATAGACCATGACAAGAAGGACAATCACCTGAAACAGAACAAAAAAGAAAGGCTGGCTCAGATAAACCGAATAGTCCAGTGAAGGATTGTATATCGGGTGGTTGTTGGCTTGTATGGGCAGTAGGAATGTCTCTATCTGATTCTCGTTCACCCCCAATGCCACTGCTTGCATGGCAATAGGCGAGAGTGCCACCGGAGCCAATGCCGTCTCAAAAGCTGCCATCAGTTCGCCTCCCACGGAGAGCAAAGCATAATGGTAATAATAGGAGAGCGTGGCATCTTTTCCTGTCACGGCATCCTGCTCAAAACGGGGAGGAATGGAAAGGTATCCGTAAATCTCCTTGCGTTGCACGGCTTCGCGGGCGGCAGCTTCGTTGACGAAATGCCGGGTCACTTTGAAGGTCGGTACGGCAGAAATGTTCCGTGCAATGTTTCTGGAAGTCGCTGTGTTGTCCTGATCGACAATACCGATCGGGATGTTCTCCATTTGTCCGTTGCCGAAGATGGTGGCCATGAAGAAGATGGTGAATAACGGCAGGACAATGCAGACACCAAAGTACAGGCGACGTGAAGTCATCCGCGTCCACTCTCGGAGGAGAACAGCGCGGAAAGGTGAATAACGGGTATCTGGTTGTGAAGTATAGTTCATTTCTTATTCCTCCAATGTCAGCAATACCGACATGCCGGGGCGTAACCCGTCAACCGTTGTCGTGGGACGTGCGTGTATCTCGAAGGTCTGTAAGTCGTAACTGCCTGTTTGCTTTGTTGACTTCCACGTGGCAAAGCTACCTAGCGGACTGATATAGTAAATTTCGAACTCCACCCCTTTCTTGGCAATGGCAGGTACATCGGCTTTGAACTTTCCGCCCATGCTGAAATGTGGCATCAGGTCTTCGCGGACGTTAAGCACAGCGTGTACGTCGCTCATCACTACGAGGTTCATGATCGGGGTTCCCGGGGCAACCAGTTCCCCCCGTTTCGGGAAGATGGTGGCTATTTGCCCGTCTTCGGGTGCCGTCAGCCGAGAATCGACAAGCAGGGAGGTGACTTCTTCCACCGTGCTGCGTGCGGCATTGACCATGCTGCGAGCCGATTCCTTATCTTCTATCTGCGCACCATCCACCGCCATCTGGTACTGTTCGTGGGCAGCGCGTTCGGCTGCGACTGCCGATTTATAAAGCGCCTCGACTTCATCTTTTCTTTGTGAAGTGACAACACTGTCTCTATATAAGGTAAGGATGCGGTTGTAGGTGGTTTGTGCCAATGACAAGTCACTCTTGGTTTTGTTCCAGAGTTGCTGTGCGGTAGCAATGATTTGACGGCGCGTACCGGCATCGATCTTTTTGTTTTGCTGCACCGCCACTTGTTCCAGCGCGTCGAGTTGACGGTATTTCGCCTCCACTGTCGGGCTGTTGATCACTACTAGCGTATCGCCTTGTTTCACCCATTCGCCTTCTTTCACCAGAAAGGTGTCGATGCGTCCAGGCAGTTTTCCGCTGATCCGTATTTCGGTCGCCTCGGCTTGTCCCTGCAGGACGAGCGGTTGTTTCCTCATGAGTATCATGCCGATGGCGGTAAACAGCACGACGGCAATAAGTACTACGACAAAGGCGATACTTAGACTTTTTCTATTCTGTTCCATTATTTGTAAGGTTTAAGATTTTGTTATTGCTTGTTGTTCATAACTGCTGAACTGTTCCGGAGTGCCGCACAGAGCTAGCAGATTCATCAATGCCACGTCATATTCGTAGTAAGCTGCCAGCCGCAGTACCTTCACTTTTGCCAGCATCGTTTCGGCATCTACTACCTCCGTCGATGTGGCCATCCCTTCTGCGAACGCTTTTTTCCGCATCCGTACCAGCTCTTCACTCAATTCGATGGTGGTATTCAGTGCCCGCACGTTGTCCTGGGCTTTTTGCATCTGGCTGTAGAGCTTGTCCACGCCTACGGCAAGATCATCTTTTGCCTTTGCTTGCCCCAGTGCTAGCGTTTGGCTGGTCAGTTTGGACTGGCGGATGCGTTTCTCCCTTTCCAACCCGTCGAACAGATTCCATGTGAAACCTACTCCGATCATCGTTCTCGGCACAAGATTGCTCTGGATGCCATGCGAGTAAAGAGTTTGTTTGCCGAACAGGGCAATGTTGGGCATATAGCCACTCCGGTCTATTTTTAACTGTTGCCTTGACATGTGTTCTTGCAAGTTCAGTTGATTGACCAGGTAATTGCTGGTGTTCATTGCAAGGATGAACTCCATTTTCGGTGGAATCGAGTCGTTGATGAACAGAGGGGAGGAGGGAGCGATGTCCATGCTTTCCCCTTCGCGGTTCAATAAGGTCTTCAAGGCGTTTTGCACAACGGCCTCTTCTTTCCGTGCCGCTTCAAGTTCCCGTTTGGCTTCGTCCCTGTTGACTTGTGCAAAAAGGCGTGCCGCTTTGTCTATCATTCCGGTAGCTTCCAGTTTGACGGCATTCTCATAATGTTTTTCCAATCCGCGGTAAGCCTCTTCGCGTACCGCCACAATTTCCCGGGCAAGCCGTAGCCCGTAATAACTTTCTGCCAGCAAGGTTCGTTGCGTGGCATCCACTTGTGCCCGGCTTTCGCGGGCGAGGTCTACCATCGTGTTTCCTATCTTGGTGGCATGGAAACGTTTACCACCGGAGAAGAGTACCCATTCGGCAGTCAGATCCACCGTTGTCAGGTTGCGTGGGGCCAGCGGAAAGACCAGCGTGTTTGCTCCGATCTGGTCGAGTATGCCGCTGATGATCTTGTCATCCGGAATGATGCTGTGTACAAAGTCTTTTGCAGGATCGGTAAATTCCGACAAGGGTTGCTTCACCTCGATCTTCTCGGAAAGATGCACAAAGGCACCCGTGGATTGCAAGCTCGGATACCAGAAGGCATTCAGCTTTCCACGTTCGCTTTTGGCGATCTCGATGCCCTTATCTGCAATTTTCAGGCTTTGGTTGCCGTCATGCAGTAGATTGAGTGCCTGGTCAAAGCTCAGATTTTCCTGTGCTGCCACCGGGACGATCGAGGCTACCGACAGCACAAAAAAGAGGATTCGTTGGTTTAGGTTCATATTCAGTTATTCGTTTATTTCGTCAGATTGTAACAGATAAAAAAGAGGATTGTTCAGTTAGGCGAATGTTGCGGGGTGAAAGGCCGGAGGGTATTCCCCGTAGAGGTCAGTCCGCTAGGGTGATAGGACGGAGAGGCTTCCTTTGGAAGGTAGCTTGTTAAACATGGGGGTGTCTCACTGCGAAACATGGGGATGTCTGACTGCGAGACATGGGGGTGTCTCACTGCGAAACACCCCCATGTTTAACATGCTTCCATCGTGAGCTAAGGTCTCTAGGTTTATAACTTCTGTTGTACAAGGTTGCTTTGAAAGGATGCAAAGTTGCCTTGCAAGGGTGTGATTCTTAATTATTCTCGCTACATTTGTCACCGCAAAACCCAGAAAAATGAAACGACTACATCCTATTATGTTTGCCGGAACAGGCAGCGATGTCGGTAAAAGCATCATTGCTGCTGCTTTCTGCCGTATCTTTTTGCAGGACGGCTATCAGCCTGCACCCTTCAAGGCTCAGAATATGGCATTAAATTCGTATGCTACTCCCGAAGGTCTTGAGATAGGGCGTGCCCAAGCCGTACAGGCTGAAGCTGCAAACGTACCGTGCCATACGGACATGAATCCTCTGCTGCTGAAACCGTCTTCGGATCATACTTCACAGGTGGTACTCAATGGCCGCCCCATCGGCAATCGCAATGCCTATGAGTATTTCCAGCGTGAAGGACGTGAAGAGTTGCGTGGACAGGTCAATGCGGCTTTCGACCGTCTTGCCGCCCGCTACAACCCGGTGGTGATGGAAGGAGCCGGAAGCATTTCCGAGATAAATTTACGGGAGAGCGATCTGGTCAACCTTCCGATGGCGATCCATGCCGGTGCGGACGTGATCCTGGTGGCCGACATCGACCGGGGAGGGGTGTTTGCCAGTGTCTATGGTTCGGTCATGCTGCTGACACCGGAAGAGAGGAAGCATATCAAAGGCATACTGATCAATAAGTTCCGTGGGGATATCCGGCTGTTTGAGTCGGGAGTGAAGATGCTGGAAGAGCTGTGTAATGTACCTGTGGTCGGAGTAGTTCCTTATTATAAGGATATCTATATCGAAGAGGAGGATTCGGTGATGCTGCAAACCAAATCGGTTCAGGCCATGCATGGCAAAGTGAATGTGGCTGTCGTGCTTCTTCGCCATCTCAGCAATTTTACGGACTTTAATGTGCTGGAGCTAGATCCGAGGGTTCACCTTTTCTACACTAACAATGTTGACGAATTGATGAAAGCCGATATCATTCTTTTGCCCGGTTCTAAAAGTACGCTTGACGACCTTTATGAGCTGCGACGCAACGGGGTGGCTCAGGCTGTCATTCGCGCCCACCGTGAAGGAGCTACGGTCATGGGCATTTGTGGAGGTTATCAGATGATGGGGCTCGAGGTGTGCGACCCCGGTCATGTGGAGGGTGAGATAGACCGTCTTCCCGGACTTGGTTTGCTGCCTGTGACAACGAAGATGCAAGGGGATAAGATCACCCGGCAGGTTCGTTTCCGGCTTCATGAGAATTGCCGGGTGGATGCTACGGGGGATTCACCGTTGCTCGAAGGGTATGAAATCCATATGGGGGCAACCGTTCCTTTGGAGACACCCTCGCCTCTGAACCGTTTCGACGATGGCAGGGAGGATGGATACTTTGTCGATCAAACTTGCATGGGGACGTATGTGCATGGCATTCTCGACAATCCCGGTTTCGTGGACTTTCTACTCAGACCCTTTGCCGACCGGTTGGCAGATGCCGCACCGTTCGACTACCGGGCATTCAAGGAGGAACAATATAATAAACTTGCGGCTCATGTGCGAAGCCATGTCGATATGCCGTTGATCTATAAAATACTTACCGACCATGATTGAAGGACACGGAGACGACTCCTATAAATACCGATTGCCCATAACGAGCAATTTTAGTTCGAATGTATACAATAAGGTTGACCTTGCCGGTCTGCACTGCCATCTCAGCCATCGTATGGCTGCGATATCGTCCTATCCCGAACCTGAACCCTACTCGTTAGAGAGATGTTTGGCGGAACGGCATCGGCTTCCCGAGGCATCCGTCTGTGTCACCAACGGGGCTACGGAGGCTATCTATCTGATAGCCCAGACTTTTCGTGGAACAAATACTGCCATTTGGATGCCTACCTTTAGCGAATATGCCGATGCTTGCCGGATGCACGGTCATCGGTTGACTTCTGTTTATGCATTGGATGATACTTTATCCGAAGAGGTACGCATGGTGTGGTTGTGCAATCCGAACAATCCTACGGGAGAGGTGCGTGACAAGGAGTATCTGAAGGAGTACATCAAGGCGCATTCCGAAGTATGTTTTGTTATCGACCAGTCTTATGAATATTTCACATTGCAGCCTCTTTTTAGCGCGGTGGAGGCAGCGGAGTTCCCGAATGTACTTTTGTTGCACTCCATGACCAAACGATATGCCATTCCGGGGCTGCGGCTCGGTTATATAACGGGCGATTCGGGATTGCTTTACCGGATTCGTACGAACCGGATGCCGTGGTCGGTCAACGGACTGGCTATCGAAGCCGGAATGTATCTATTGTCCCAAGGTATTCCGGGGGCTATCTCTATGGAGGAATATCTTAAGGAATGTACACGTCTGCGCCACAAGCTTGAATCGTTGGGCGGCCTTGAGGTATGGCCTACCGATACTCATTTCATGCTTGTCCGGTTGCGCTTCGGCAAAGCATCGGCATTGAAAGATTATCTGGCGAATGAGCATGGCATTCTTATCCGGGACGCATCCAACTTTGAAGGACTCAGTGAGGGGTTTTTCCGTATAGCTACGCAAACTCCGGAGGAGAACGACCGGCTGGTGGAAGCTATCGGTAAGTGGTTTCAAATCTGATATTAATTCATTAGAAGCAGATAAGGAGGGTGAAAGATGGAAGAGTTGCTGCCGTTGATGATTGTTATTTTTATTATAGTTGCTTTACCTTTGGCGTTTGCTTGGTTGTGCGATCGTTTGTGGGGTGATCCTATGTGGCTGCCTCATCCGGTGGTACTTTTCGGCAAGATGATTTCTGGTGGCGAACATCTCTTGAACCGCGGTAATCACAGGCGGTTGAAAGGAGGCATATTGGCCATAACTTATATTATACTGGTCTACGTTTCGACGGACTTATTTTTATCTTGGCTGTTGAGCGTTTGTTCAAAAGACGGGGGACTGCTATTGATACTTGTGTTTCTTGTCAATGTCATTCTTATATTCTATTGTTTGGCAGGTACGACATTGATCCGTGAAGTCAGGATGGTCTTTGAGGCGGTAGACCGTTCTTTGGAAGAAGGCCGGAAACAGGTAGCGCGTATTGTGGGTAGGGATACTTCGGAACTTTCGGCACAGGAAGTACGTACGGCCGCTCTTGAAACGTTGGCGGAGAATCTGAGCGATGGGGTGATCGCACCGCTTTTCTGGTATGCTTTATTGGGTATTCCCGGTATGCTTGCCTACAAGATGGTGAATACGCTCGACTCGATGATTGGATATAAAAATCAACGGTATATTCTTTTCGGGAGGGTGGCTGCGCGTATCGATGATGTGGCGAATTATCTGCCTGCCCGTTTGACCGCTTTTCTGATGGTTATTGCCGGTGGGCGCATTTCGCTTTTTTCTTTTGTCCGGAAGTATGGCAGGCAACATGCCAGTCCTAATTCCGGCTATCCGGAAGCGGCTTTGGCTGGGATTCTGAAATGCCGTTTCGGAGGACCGCACAACTATTTTGGTGAAGAAGTCTGGAAGCCCTATATCGGTCATAATGACCGCCTGTTGACTACGGAAGATATGAAAAAGGCGGTTTCCATCAATGAACGGGCGGAAACGATCATGGTCTTATTGACGATGGTGGTTCGGGTGACCTGTGCATTTCTATTCTTATGACTTCCCCATAAGCCGGAATAGTACGGAAGGCTTCTTCCAATGGAATAATTCCCGCGTAGATTTGGGCACAGATCAATACGCCTCCGTGGGCAAAAACGGCAACGCGCCGATGGTTACTGTGCATTAATTCATCCAGAAACTCAGACACCCTTTGCATTTGCATGCCAAAAGATTCTCCGTCGGTGGCTGCCACATGGAAATAATCATTGTACCATTCTTCCAGTCTGGGATCGCGTATTTCATCAAATCTTTGCATCTCCCAGACTCCGAAATTCAATTCCATGAGCCGTTTGTCACGGATGGCTTCCGGGTAGCCGCAATAATCGGCTAAACGGGCGCAACGGCTCAGGGGACTCGTATATACCTTGTCAAATCGTTGATCTTTCAATTGTTCGGCAGTCAGGGCAGCTTCCTGCTCAAAACTGTCTTTCAAAGGAACGTCTGTCTGCCCATAACAGATGCCTTTGGGAACATCGACCGATGTATGGCGGATAAGAGTTATTTCCATTGCATAAAAATGACTATTCCTAAATAAAAAGATAATTCGCTAATGAGGAACATTGCCCCGCAGCAATCTCCCGTATAACCTTTTAACTTCCGTTTCATCAACCAACAAAGGCCGATCAATATCCCGACAGGAAATAATCCTGCCCCCCAGAGATCAGTCGGTAACAGGAACAGGAAGGGCACCGAGCCACTGATGAAGCCGATGATCCACTCCGGTAAGGACATCCTGTTATATACGACTTTTGCTTTGCTTTCCTCTTCTTTACGGGCATACGGCAGATAGTTGATAAGCTGGGAGGAAGTAAATTTGCACCAGGGATCTCCGGTAAGCAGAATCAGGCAAGCCAGATGTAAGGGGATGGATATAAGCACTGTCCAGGATAACAGGAAATAGAGGATGAGTCCGATAACACCGTAGCTGCCGATATGCGAATCTTTCATGATAGAAAGAATCCGTTCTCGGGTAGTTCCTCCACCGAAGCCATCCAAAAAATCGGCCAATCCGTCTTCATGTAATGCCCCGGTGACCAAAAGACGGCTTATCAGGGCCATTAACATAGCCACAGGATAGGGGAGAACCTGTGCTGTCGACCATAGTACGGCTACCATTATACCCCCAGTCAGCCACCCGGTTAATGCCCAGTAGGGCACTACATGTTTAAAACACTTTGCCGGAACTTCTTTCAACCTCCAGAAAGGCAGTCTTGTAAAAAATATGAAAGCCGCTAATAGATTCATGGCACCCGATTTTCGTTCTTATTTTTAATACCCATCTTTCCTTCTTTATTCTTCATTTTTCACTTTTTGTTTTTCACTCTTCGTCCCTCACTCTAAAAGTATTTCGTAATAGACGCATGTGCAAAGTTATCCATCTCATTAATCATACGTACGGCAGAATCTACGATGGGGTAAGCACAAATAGCCCCTGACCCTTCGCCTAAACGTAAGTCCAAGTTTAATAATGGTTTAACCCCCAATGCATCAAGCACTGATTTATGACCGGATTCATCTCCGCAATGTCCGAAAATAGCATATTCCAGCACTTCGGGATAAAGTTTGGAGGCAGCCAATATGCAGTTAGTCATGATAAAGCCATCTATCAGAATGACCATGTGAAGTTCTGCCGCCTGAAGCATCGCACCTACTGCCATCACCATTTCCAAACCTCCGAAGTAACAGAGAATATCTTCTGTGCTATGATCACCTTGATAATTGTCCAGTGCTTGCTTCAGCACATTATATTTATGACGGATACCTTCGTTGTCCAATCCGCTACCGGCACCAACACATTGTTCCAACGGGATATTTGTAAAACAAGTCATCCAAATCGAAGAGGACGAAGTATTGCCTATACCCATTTCGCCAAAACTGATCAGGTTGCACCCCTCTTCGTGTGAACGGTGTACTATTTCTGCACCGCGTTCTATGCAGAGATCCATCTCTTCTTTTGTCATGGCTGCTTCATGCAGATAATTTCTTGTACTTTTACGTACTTTCATATCGATGATACCCTTTTCGTAAGGGAGGTCATAATCTACTCCGGCATCCACAATCTTTAATTCAAACCCATGTTGCCGGCAAAGGAAATTAATTCCCGCACCTCCATGCAGGAAATTGCTGATCTGTTGCCAGGTGATTTCTTTGGGCGAGAGGCTCACTCCTTCGTCAACTATCCCGTGATCGGCAGCGAAGATGATATTCTGTGGATTTTTCAGCATAGGATTCAGTGTTTGCTGTATCAATCCTATTTGTAAGGCTAGTTCCTCCAGTCTGCCCAATGATCCTTTAGGTTTCGTCAAGTTATTAATCTTGTCAATAAGTGCTTCACGGATAGCTTTGTCGGGACTTGTTATATTAAATGTTTTCATGGTCGTTATTTAATAGTATAAGAATTATTATTTTATTTGTGAGTGAAAAGTATGCAACCCATCGGTTTCCCGCTTTTTATTTATATTCCCGGTTACTTAACATTTACCGGAATTCCGGTAACCATTAATATAACCTTATCGGCTTGTGCAGCAATGTACTGGTTCATCCATCCCTGCATATCTGTAAACTTGCGTTGAACTTCATTCTCCGAGGTACCACCCATACCTATTTCATTCGTAACAAATATAAAGGTAGCATTTTGCTTGGTAAAACGGGAAAACTCTTCTTTAGCGGCTGTTAGTGCTTTATCGATATCTGCATCAAGGTCGAAAAAGAAATTAGTACACCATAATGTCACGCAATCGATCAGAATGACCCGTCCTTCCAGCTGATGGCGGCTCAGTTCCTTTTCTTCCTCTATGTTTGTCCATTCCGGGCCCCTGTTCGCCTGATGGCGGAGTACCCTTTGACGAAATTCTTCATCCCAAATACGCGATGTAGCCATATAAACCGGATTGGGTGAAAGGGATAATGCCAGTTTCTCGGCATAACTGCTTTTCCCTGAGCGCGCTCCTCCGGTGATGAGTATAATTTGTCTCATGTGTATCTTTTATTTTACGGGAAGCAAATGTACATGATTATTTTCTATTTCTCTTTTTTCTTGCATTTTTTCTGCCTATAACCTTGCTTTTTCCAAAACAATCCCTACCTTTGCATCCGTATTTTAAATGATTTTAATGTAATGCGGTAGTAGCTCAGTTGGTAGAGCATCAGCTTCCCAAGCTGAGGGTCACGAGTTCGAGCCTCGCCTACCGCTCTATCAGGCATTAGGCGATTATCCAAATAAGGATGGTCTCCTAATTTTGTTTTATCTCCTCAATGCTCCTTCTAAAAGCAACGTCTGTTTCTCTAGCTAGAAACTAGAGTTTTGTGCAAGGGAAACTTCTGTTTCCTCATAGGAAAACTTTTGTTTTCCCTAGAAGAAACTAAAGTTTCTTAAAAAAAAAATCCGCAAAAAACTGCAACACTCTTATAATCAAAGACGTAACCAAGTTTCCTTTTCCCTTTATAATAAAAACAAAGCTATCTCTTTTCTCGACATAAAGCCATATGTTATGCTTAAACGATCTATACTGTTTAAGAAAAATAATCTACCTTTGCGTCAAATAATCAAGAAGAGAATGACAAAAAGCATATTTCTATTCCTGCTGGGGATTCTTTCCCTATCGGCGATGGCGCAACCCAAACTGAGCGAGGAAGCCCGTATCAGTCTGATGACCAGCGCACCGTACGATGAAGAGGTATTCACCGTGTACGGGCATGCCGCTCTACGCATATACGATCCCAAGCAAAATATAGATTATATATTCAATTACGGTATATTTGATTTCTCCAAACCTAATTTTATCTACCGATTCGCTAAAGGAGAGACGGATTATAAACTGGGAGTAGCCGATTTCCAAGACTACGTGATCGAGTACCAAATGCGGGGCAGCGATATCACGGAACAAGTATTGAACCTCACCCAAGAAGAGAAAGAACATATATGGGATGCCCTGCTTATTAATTACAGGCCGGAGAACAGGGTATATCGTTATAACTTCTTCTTCGATAATTGCGCTACCCGCCCTGCCGCGATCTTGGAAAAGGAGATCAACGGGAGCGTCGATTATCAGTATCCCTATCAATCCCAGACCTTCCGGGATCTTATTAATTATTGTACCCGAAACCATCCGTGGCTCACATTCGGATGCGACCTAGCGCTAGGCAGCCCCACCGACCGGGAGGCCACCCAACACGAGATGCTCTTCCTCCCCCCTTATCTAAAAGAAGCGTTCTCTAAAGCCACCATCACGGGCCCGGACGGGACAATCCGCCCATTGGTGAGCGAGACCCACGTGATCGGAGCCGGGGAAGCCGACGAGCCGGAAAAAGATATCTGGGATTTATTCACCCCTTTAGTCTGCGCTTGGCTTCTGTTCGGAATCGTTTTAGGGCTTACTTGGATCGAATGGCGCAAAAAAAAATACTTCCTGTGGGTGGATTGTGTCCTTTTCTCAGTAGCCGGAGCCGGAGGTGTCATCCTCTTCTTTCTTAGCTTCATATCCGTCCATCCCTGCACGTGGCCGAACTGGTCTTTGGTATGGTTACAGCCGCTCGATTTGATCGCTGTTATTTTGTTTTGCGTAAAAAAGCTGAAGAAGGCTGCATATTACTATCATTTTATTAACTTTGCGGCGCTTACGCTGATGTTACTGGGATGGCATTTCATTCCGCAACATCTAAACAGTGCCTTTATTCCGCTTGTAGCCTCGATTTGGGTTCGTTCGGGTTGGGGTGTTTACAGAAAGATATGGAGAATCGGATGAGAAAAATTATAACGTCACTTATCGCTATCCTCGTGGTAACAAACCTTGAGGCGCAGCAGCGTACCCCCAAATTGGTGGTATGTATTACTGTGGATCAGCTAAGGGGCGACTATATAGAATACTTTTATAATACATTTGGCGAACGGGGCTTCAAGCGTTTGATGAACGAGGGGTTGGTGTACAACAATATCCGCTTCGAGTTCTCTGACATAGACCAAGCCAGCGCGTTTGCGACTCTTTTTACCGGAAGCAACCCTTGCTTCAGCGGTATCGCCGGAGATAAGACGTTTGATTTCGAGAAAGAGAAAGAGGTCTCGATCTTAAATGATCCCGAATATCTGGGTAATTACACGAAAGAGAATTATTCGCCCAAGAATTTATTCAGTTCCACGATCGGCGACGAGTTGAAAATCGCCTCTCAAGGAAGAAGCGACGTATATTCCATCGCCCCGGATGCCGAGAGCGCCATCCTTTCCGCCGGACATGCGGCGAACGGAGCTTTCTGGATGGATAACACCAACGGGAAATGGGCTACCACGACGTATTATAAGGGAATCCCTTGGTACGTAGACCGCTATAATAACGGCCCGGAATCCTTGGCGTCACGCTTGGAAACCATGGTATGGACTCCTACCCTTCCGATGGAGAAATACGATGCCTTTCCTTACGTATTGGATGATCTACCTTTCCGCTATACGTTCAGCGAGAAGTTCGCGAACTGCTATCCGAACCTAAAGACCTCGCCGTTCATCAATAAGGAGATCAATCGTTTGGCCCTCCAGTTCCTAGAGTACGGAGGGTTTGGTACACGCAGTTGCCCGGATATGTTATCTATCACGTACTACGCAGGCAATTACCGGGGTACGATGAGCAAGGAATACACCCGGGAGATTCAAGATACGTATTACCAACTCGATCAAGACATCGAGAAGCTATTGGATACGATCGACAAGAAAGTGGGCTTGGCCAATACATTGGTAGTCTTCACCGGTTCCGGTTATTATAAAAGCGAGGAGTCTTATCCGGACGGCTTGATGGTGAACGGTGGCGAGTTTCACCCGAAACGTTGTCTAGCCCTGCTTAATATGTACTTGATGGCCATTTACGGCCAACATACCAGCTGGGTACAAGGATACTACGACAACCAGATCTACTTGAACCGCAAGGCGATAGAAGACGCCAAGCTGGATTTGACGACTTTACAGAACAAGGCCGCCGAATTCATACAGGAATTTAGTGGCGTACAACTCGTCACTACGGGTAGAAGCTTGCTTACGGGTGACTGGAACGAGGGAACCGCCAAATTCCGTCAAGGTACGCATCATCTGAGACGGGGCGATCTGATCATCGAGTTGCAACCCGGTTGGAAAGTGAACCTCGACAATCCGAAAGAAAAAGTCAAGATTATACGCAATAATGCTGTTATCACCCCGCTGGTATTTATGGGCAACGGGTTGAAACCCCAACATATCTACCGCGAAGTCAAGGCCACTGAGGTAGCCCCCACGGTAACCCATGTGCTAAGAATCAGGCCACCAAACGCTACGCAAAGCTTGCCGCTCTGGGAGCTGACAACCAAATAATAGAGAATTGATTATTAAAGTTGATAATTATCAAGGGTTGTGGCTCTTCTTTCTATTTATTATTATCTAATTATTCAAACAACAAAGTAATAACAGACGATAGTTGCTCAACTATCCATTAACATAAGAATCATGGGATTTAATGAGTTTATGACGAAGCTGTTCGGCAATAAGTCGCAGCGTGACCTTAAAGAAATCACACCTTACGTAGATAAGGTAAAGGCCGTATATCCGTCAATCAAGGCACTCTCGAACGATGAGTTGCGTGCGAAAACAGATGAGATCAAACAACGTATCCAAGACTACGTAGCCGAGGAGAAAGCGCAAGTGGAAGAGCTTCGCAAAGGCATCGAGGATAAGGAACTGGAAGAACGTGAGGCGATCTGGGCCGAGGTAGATAAAATTGAGAAAGCCATCACGGACAAGATGGAAGTAGTACTGGAGCAATCCTTGCCCGAGGTATTCGCCATCATGAAAGATACGGCCCGCCGTTTCGCCGAGAATGAGGAAGTGGTAGTTACCGCTAACCAATTCGACCGGGATCTGGCCGCTCGTTTCGACTTTGTCCGCATCGAGGACGATAAGGCGATCTACGCCAATCACTGGAAAGCCGGTGGTAACGAGATCACTTGGGATATGATCCATTACGACGTTCAGCTATTCGGTGGCGTCGTTCTTCATAAAGGTAAGATCGCCGAGATGGCTACCGGTGAAGGTAAGACCTTGGTGGCTACCCTTCCGGTATTCTTGAACGCCTTGACACGTAACGGTGTACACGTGGTAACCGTGAATGATTACTTGTCAAAACGTGACTCCGAGTGGATGGGACCGCTTTATATGTTCCACGGGCTTTCCGTAGACTGTATCGATAAGCACCAGCCGAATTCCGAGGCTCGCCGTAAGGCTTATGAGGCGGATATCACGTTCGGTACGAACAACGAGTTCGGTTTCGACTACTTGCGCGACAATATGGCGATCAGCCCGAAAGACTTGGTACAACGCAAGCATAACTACTCCATCGTCGATGAGGTGGACTCCGTATTGATCGATGACGCTCGTACGCCGCTGATCATCTCCGGACCGATCCCTCGTGGCGAGGAACAATTATTCGAGCAATTCCGCCCGAACGTGGAGGTTGTCGTGAACGCGCAGAAAGACCTTTGCTCCAAACTATTGATCGAGGCCAAGAAGAAAATGGCTAGCGACGACCAGAAGGTCGTTGAGGAAGGCTCTATCCTTCTGTACCGCTCCTTCAAGGGATATCCCCGCAACAAGGCGTTGATCAAGTTCTTAAGCGAGCAAGGCGTAAAGGCCCAAATGTTGAAGACGGAAGAATATTTCATGTCCGAGAACATGCGCCATATGCACGAGGCGACCGATGAGTTGTATTTCGTGATCGACGAGAAGAACAACAGTATCGAATTGACGGATAAAGGTATCGACCTATTGACCGGTAAGACGGACGACCCGACCTTCTTCGTACTTCCCGATATCACTTCCCAATTATCCCAATTGGAGAATATGACAGGAACCGAGGAAGAGAAACAGGCCCAAAAGGACGAGATATTGGCGAACTATTCCGTCAAGAGCGAGCGTGTACATACCATCAACCAATTATTGAAAGCTTACACCTTATTCGAGAAGGATGATGAGTATGTGGTTATGGACAACAAGGTCATGATCGTTGACGAGCAGACGGGTCGTATCATGGACGGACGTCGTTATTCCGATGGCCTGCACCAAGCGATCGAGGCTAAGGAACGTGTAAAGGTAGAGGCCGCTACACAAACATTCGCCACGATCACCTTGCAGAACTACTTCCGTATGTACCATAAGTTGTCCGGTATGACCGGTACGGCGGAGACGGAAGCAGGCGAGTTCTGGGATATCTACAAATTGGACGTAGTAGTGATCCCGACCAACCGACCGATCGCCCGTAACGATATGAACGATCGTATCTACAAGACAAAACGTGAGAAATATAACGCTGTTATCGAGGAAATCGTTCAGCTGACGGAAGCAGGCCGTCCGGTATTGGTGGGAACAACATCCGTAGAGATCTCCGAGCTATTGAGCCGTATGCTTACGATGCGTAAGATCCAGCACAATGTATTGAACGCTAAGTTGCACCAGAAAGAGGCCGAGATCGTGGCCTTGGCGGGTCAAAAGAGTACGGTTACGATCGCTACCAACATGGCCGGTCGTGGTACCGATATCAAGCTGTCCAAGGACGTGAAAGACGCAGGCGGTTTGGCTATCATCGGTACGGAACGCCATGAGAGCCGTCGTGTAGACCGTCAGTTGCGTGGTCGTGCCGGACGTCAGGGAGACCCGGGTT
>OODP01000591.1_pt1 | contig 30779 bp, 20 predicted proteins | sample 1671011 | NCBI WGS metagenome assembly OODP01 (sample SAMN06348113, study PRJEB24527) | human gut metagenome | biome: human gut; feature: ankylosing spondylitis patient; material: feces | host: Homo sapiens | place: China | collected 2015-10
TGATGGCTACTACTTACGGTTATGTATATGTTGCACAGATCGCTATGGGTGCTGACCAGGCTCAGACTCTGAAAGCTATCCGCGAAGCTGAAGCATATCCCGGACCATCACTGATCATCGCTTACGCTCCGTGTATCAACCACGGTCTGAAAGCCGGTATGGGTAAGAGCCAGGAAGAAGAAGAAAAGGCTGTTAAGTGCGGTTACTGGCACTTGTGGCGTTACAATCCTGCTTTGGAAGCAGAAGGAAAGAACCCGTTCCAGTTGGATAGCAAAGAGCCGAACTGGGATGACTTCAAAGGCTTCCTGAAAGGCGAAGTCCGTTATGCGTCTGTAATGAAACAGTATCCTGCCGAAGCAGAAGAGCTGTTCCAGGCTGCTGAAGACAACGCAAAATGGCGTTTCAACAACTACAAGCGTTTAGCTAACCAAGCTTGGGGAAATGCCGAATAAGTAATTTGAACTACTAGATAAAACGGAGTGGAAATCTTTTATAGGGTTTCCACTCTTTTTTGTTTGATCATGAATGGAATTTTATGGAAAAAACGTACTTTTGTCCCCAAACTCACACAAGCGGATAAATCACAATGATCAACACTATATATCTTTCCGTCTGTCTGGCACTATCATCTGTGAATGCCAATGGTTCGACCCATGTTGACACATCCGCCATGAACACGGCTGGTTTTTCCTGTCGAACATGAGTCATAAAATACGCATGCCACTGATTACTTTAAATACTAAATAAAACTTCAAAATAAGAATGATATGACGTACGAATGGGCAAAAGAAATGAACTGTGCCGTAACAGTTTGCGACACTGAAGGAGTTATCCTGTTTATGAACGATAAAGCTTGCAAAACATTTGCCAAACATGGCGATCTGATCGGAAAGAACCTGTTCGATTGCCACAACCTGCAATCACAAGCTAAAATCAGGGAGATGCTGGAAACAGGTGGTACCAATTCTTATACAATCGAAAAGAATGGCATTAGGAAGATGATCTATCAAACCGCATGGAAAAAAGACGAAGTCGTAGGAGGCATGGTAGAAATCTCCATGGAGATACCCGCAGAAATGCCGCATTATATAAGGAAGTAGCTATCCATACAAAATATAGCTACAAACTATCAAATTTCCAACGATAAACTGACAGATCTACGCAACCGCTTTTCTTAAAGCGGACGCCTTCACTCAGGAGCAACTCACGTTGCTCCTCCCAACCGGGCACCAACCGACCTTGAGCATTGACTACCCGATGACAAGGCAAATCCAATTCCATAGGAACCTGCTTCAGTGCCTTACCTACCATACGTGAACATTGCGGTTTTCCAAGTAAAGCAGCTATTTCCCCATAGGTAGTTACCCTTCCCACAGGAACAGAACGTACAATCTCATAGACCTCAGCGCAGAACGATTCGGAAATAGCCTCCTTGTTTACCTTGTAATCTCTCATAACTTATCAATTCAAACAACTAAAGTAGAGAAAAAGAGTCATTCAAACAAGAAAACACCCCTATTTGGATAAAATATACAACTTTATTTGCTTTATATACAAATTATTTCCACCTTTGCAACATCTAAAAACAAACAATCACCAAAACAAACAAAATATGAAAAAGAATCAATTCCTCCTCCTCTCATTATTCTTAGGAACTGTAATCTTCAGTTCTTGTGAGAAAAACCTGTATGATGAAGATAAGCTGCCTGAAAAAGATCACACCGTTGCAAATTTGAACATTCCGTCAAACTTTAACTGGAAGATGACAAAGAATGCCGAATGCACTGTCACAACAACAAACAACACTCCAATTTCTGTCTATTTAGATAAAAGCTGTAGTGAAAGCGAATTAGTCGCTTCGTTCACTACAAATTCCGAAAACGCTCCTCTGTCACTTAGTTTGCCAAGTTATGTCAACGAACTGTATTTTCAATACGAAACAAGTGATGGACAGAAAAAGGTAATATCTGCCTCTCTGAACGGAAACGGCAATATTAATATCGCATTGCCCTCAAATACCAGAGCCATGGTACAAACTCGAGACAATAATGATATTAAAACGGATCAATCCGATGTGGTTTATTATCCTAAAAACGGTTGGGGCACAATCATGTTCGAGGATTTATTCCCCGGTTTGGGAGATTATGACTTCAATGACTTCGTAATGAATTATAAAGTACAATTATACGAAGTAGAAAAAACTGGCAATGGTAACAATAAGAATTACACTACGAAAGCTATGCAGATCGGTGCCCGTCTGAAAGCCATGGGTGGTTCATTGGACTACCGTCCTTATTTAAGAATCCACGGATTAAAGAGAGCTGATATCAGTTCTATCAGCCTTCATGAAAGTTTCAATACCAAAATCACAGAAGTAAAGTTGATAGAAGGTAAGAATGGAGAAACAATTATCGACCTCAGCGAATTAACAGACAATCTGCACAAACCAGCAGGTAGCCATTACTACAATACCGAAAAAGAATATGCTATCTCAAGCGATAAATTGCCTCAAATAAACATATATATAGAGTTAAAAGAACCCGTAATAATCAAAGGGAATCTGGAGGACGAAGATTTTGAATTCTATCTGGCACACGAAAATGGAACAGAAATCCACTTGAGTGGATATGAACCGGTAGCTTACAAATACCCTATAGATAATAAGAATATCCTTCCATTGGATGGCAATATAGCTAACTACTATTACAGTGTAGACCGTCTAATCTGGGGACTGAAAGTTCCGGACGATGTGGCTCAAGCCATTGAAAAAGCAAACTTCCTGGATGCTTATAAAAATTTTGAGAAATGGGCAACCAGCGGAGGACAGAACGATTCAAACTGGTACGGACAAGGTAATAGTAATAAGGACTTGTTAATGCCATTGAATTAACCAACGATTATGAAATAAAGAAAAAACAAGGTTCTTCCTAAAAGCCTTGGATTTATAAGAACATCACCCTCACTACAAAATGATGAACTGCACCCCAAAAGTTAGATACAAAACTTTAGGAGTGCAGTTCAAACTGTAGTAAGGGTGCTATTTTGTCAATACCGTTTTGTACTAACTCCTCGACACTTGCAATCCTTTATCCGATAAAGTCATATCAACAAAACGTGCCCGAGGATTAGGAGCATATTCCGTTAATATACGACGGATGCAGACAGCCGCCTGAGGATCTTTCGCCACCATATAAAGATAACCGCCACCACCTGCTCCAGGCAACTTATGCCCCAGTGTATAATCTTCTATCAAGCGGATTATACTCTCCACTTCCAGTGGATTCGTTCCGGTATCCAGCGTTTTGTTCTGCAACCAGGTTTTTCCTATTAGTCTGCCATAACCAGAGAAGTTTCCACGTAGAATAGCCTCGTTCATATCCATCGCATGGACTTTCATCTCCGAAAGCAAGGCAAGGTGTTTACCGGAATTGAGGAACATGGAACGAACGATCTCTCCCAATATGCCTTTCGCAGTACGGGTGATTCCGGTGTAGTACAACAAATGGCAGTCTCTGTACTCTGGGGCAGTGAAAAGTTGGTCGGGCAACCAACGCACCAATGGAGTCTGGTCAAAGCCGGCTTCCGTTTGCAGCAACTTCACTCCGGAAAAGACTCCACCATACTGATCTTGCCAACCCCCACCCGTAGTAAGCAGTTGTTCCAGAACCAACGTGCAACGGCATATTTCATTCTTATCCCATGCCAGACCACAAAAATCATTAATGGCACCCAACACGGTAGAGGCAAGAATGGAACTTGTACCCAATCCTGATCCCGCAGGTATGGCAGCAAGCAAAGTGACTTCTATTCCAGCACCGAAAGCCTCTAATTGTTCCCTTAACGAACCATAGCTTCCCTCAGAAAATTGCGGCAAGAACCCTGCCAAAGCCAAAGCCGCTTTAGGAATGGAGAAAGGAGAACCTATTTTACAATAATCCTGTAACTCATCGTAGGTATTCACAATTTCCATCGCCCCCATATCTATGGAACGAAGCACGACATGCGGTTCCTTGCATGTCTTGACATACACCTGCAAAGGAGGCTGCCCATTCAACTCAATGGCCAGGTTTACGACATTCCCACCGGAATAAAGCGAATAGGGAGGAGTATCCGTCCAACCTCCGGCAACATCAATGCGCACAGGACTTCGTCCCCACACAATCTGATCGGAATAAACATTCAGCTTCGGTTGACATTTCTGCTTGCAAACCTCTCCCAATAGTCCGTTACGTAAAAGGTCGAAAGCAGCGTTTCCCTCTTCCTTCGCCTCCGGTTTACCTTCCAGTTCCATGATACGTGCCCGGAACATACGGTTGTGCATTTGCAACATTTGCGATGCATCCTCCGGCAAAACCCGCGGAGTATCAAGTCCCTGTTTTACAAATTCATGTGCAGCATCTTCCAAATCAAGCTGATAAAAAACACTCTTCTCATAATTAGCAGACAGTGCTTTCCAATTGTTCCGGCGAAAAGCAGCGCGCTGTGTATACAAACGTTGCAAATTGGCACTTGCAGAGATTTCATCCGCAGAGATTTTTTGAGCATTCAACCATAACATACGTCCTTCCACCAGTTCAGGTTCCGAAGTCATCCATCGGAGAAGCACGCCAAGATCGTCTACCGATTCCGTTAAAGGAAAAATAGATGCAGCCTGTAAATCATCCGTACATCCTGGAATATCATCACGTGTAATGTTTCGCCGTGACATCCATTCTTCAAAAGGTATCCCGGTAAAACTGGTATGGGGCGCGTATATATCACCTTTGAAAACATCATCCAAGCCGTAAGGACGCGCAACAAAGCCTTTGTCACCCATAGGAACCACATCTAGGCAGATTCCGTCCGGTAAACGAATCTTCCAATCATTTTCCGGTACTCCGGTTATAATCTGCCGGGAACCTAACCGCCAGCCTTTACCCACATAGCTATTTTCAATCCACAAGTTTTCATTCGCAGTTGAGAATGCAATATTGGTGGAAGAGTTTTGAACGAAAATGGCCGGATTCGGCTTCACTTTCCGATGCATGATGAGACGTTGATCGCGGACTTTCTCCTGAACAGCCAATGTAGAGGATATCAATTCCCGGCTGGTGCCATAATGATAAAACTCCCCACCCGGTAAAGGCAAGATAGCAACCGAAAGACTGTTCAATTCTTCATCTTTTACTTTCGGTTGGCTACCCAGTGCCAGTCCATAGTCCGAATAAAGATCATAAAAAGTGATATTGCCGGAATCTTTCTTCCTGGAATGTTTCATCAACAACTCCACGGCACGGTCGCTTAGCAACCAGATACCGATATCCATCAGAAAAAGATGTGTCTTTGCCAATCCTTCCAGTTCGGCAAGAGAAGGCTTTTGTAACATAAAGTCGAGTACATCCGGAGTCTTCCGGTCGGAAACAAACACGCCATGATGAGTAGCCAATGAAGGGTTCACCCAAAGTCCATAACAAATCACATCGGCTTCAGGAATCTCCTGCAACGGTTTTTCCGAACGAATATAGACATCTCCACTGGCTATCAACGTATGCACTTTCTCGGGAGCCATATTCATAATTCTTTCGTACAAAGGAAGTTGCAACGAAAGCAAATTCTGGCCAAGCTTCTGCCCTCTCTCCCAGCTAAAAACAGGTATCGGGGTTAATATCTTGCCCGAAGGAGCATACCCCGGCAGTCTGCGGCTCTGTCCCCCGGCATGGAGCAAGATTCGTTTTTCACTGCCCAACCAAGTGGAAAAAGAATCTTGATTAGCATCATATTCGTGGCAGGCCTGCAATAGCCAAGTCGTTCCCCCTCCCGAACCTAACTTCGCACCTACGGGGTCGGAAGTACAAAACCATTCGGAAGCCTCCACGCCTTCCAGTTCATGGAAACAATCTACAAGATTCGGAGGCAGAGATAGTAATTTCTTCATGAAGTATCTAATATTAGAGTTTATTTATATTCAATATGCTGGTTTATTTTCCTTTTCGTTTCAGAAAGTCGGTCGGACTTTCTCCGAACTGCTCTTTATAGCACTTCGTGAAATAAGAAGGAGAAGTGAACCCGACCTCATATGCAATTTCCGCTACTGTCATACCGGAAGAAGCCAACAGCGAAGCTCCCCTTTTCAGGCGAGCCATGCGTAGTAATTCATTGGGGGCATAATTAGTCAGCGATTTCAGTTTCCGATAAAGCTGCACACGGCTCAATCCCATCTCTCTCCCCAAGTCTTCCACATTCAAACCGGAATCGCCCATCCTCTCTTCAACAAGCATCTTGAACTTTTCGACAAAATCTTTATCCAATTCACAAATGTCCTCTTTTGCCAAGGTTTGCCTGTCGCCAAAGAACTGTTTCAGGCGCTGATGCGAATCGATAAGATTCCGGATACGTGCCATCAGAAGCTGCGAATTGAAAGGTTTGGAAATATATGAATCCGCACCTCCGTCATACCCCTGAATACGTTGTTCATCGAGTGAGCAAGCCGTCAGCAATATCACGGGAATGTGGCAAGTCTGCAACTCACTCTTTAAGCGGCGGCAACACTCGATACCGTCTATCCCCGGCATCATGACATCCGAAATGATAAGATCGGGCACGAACTTCATTGCCTTGCGAATACCTTCCGCCCCATCAGCGGCTTCAATCACAGCGTACTCTGCACTTAAAAGGCCGTGGATATAAGAACGTATATCCGCATTATCGTCAATGATCAGCACCGACATCCGATTAGAATCATACCCTTGCTCCATCTCTCCTTCCTCCTCCGTCAAGTCGGCCGGTAAGTTCGAGGGGATGGACACTTCCGAAGAAGGAGGAACGATATCGGACTGCCCTTTATTTGCCGGAAGTTCTACCGTAAACACTGTTCCTTGCCGTTCATCGCTTTCTACGCGAATCGTGCCCCCATGAATTTCAACAAATGCCTTCACCAACGCCAAACCGATTCCCGATCCGGAGTGATGCATGTCTATCTTATAGAAACGATCGAAAATACTACGTATATGTTCCGCAGAAATCAGACTACCGGTATTGGCTACCGTAAAACGGAAAAACGCTTGTCCCTCTTTTTCAAAAGGAGAAAGACTCACTGCCACCTTTCCGTTCTCCGGAGTAAATTTAAAAGCATTGGAAAGGAGATTATAGTAAATACGTTCCAACTTTTCGATGTCCGCTGAAGTATGGTAATCCGTATGGGGTTCGCTTTCAAATGAGAAATGGATGTGCTTTTTAAGTATGGCCGCTTGAAAAGCTTCATTCCAGTTCTCAAAACATTGCAGCAAGTCTACAGATACAGGCGAATACTCCATTTTCCCATTTTCATACTTACGGAAATCAAGAATCTGGTTGACAAGACGTAACAGGATATTCACGTTGCGCTGGACAAGCAGCAACAAACGATGCTGATCACCGGAAAGACATTTGTCCGCAAGCAATTGCTCCACCGGATCGGCTACCAATGTCAGCGGAGTGCGAAAGTCATGGGATATGTTCGTAAAAAACACCAGTTTGGCATGGGTAGCCTCTTCCAACTGATGCGACAGTTGTATGAGTTGATCCCGTTGTTCGGAAAGCTGGTCACGCTGCTCTTCCAACTGCGCCTTTTGTTTCGACAGCTCTATATTCAACCTGTTTTTTGAACGGAGGGACTTATAAACCACCAATAGCAATCCGGCTACCAGCAATAGAACGAGCAAGCTGCCGTAAAGAACGACTTGCTGGGTGGCATACCGGGACAGATAGCCACCGATACGTCCGTTCAAAGTCTCTATCTTATTGTCCAAGTCAGCAATATGAGCTGTTTGCAGTTTCATCACGGGAGCATTGACCGGGTCTACAATCGCAGTTTCCATAATCGTCTCACGCGGAAAGGGTTGCATGTTAAGAATATCCATAGCCAGTTGCACTACCTTATCCCCGTTGGTAGGATAAATGAAAGTGGCATCCAACACACTGTCCAACACCAATTCCACTCCATTGCCTTTGCCCGGCAATGCATCGATCCCGACAAATACGATATCATCCGCCCGTCCCAACTGATCGGCCGCTTCAAATGCTCCGGGTGCAATCCGGTCGTTATGCGAGTAGACAGCATCTATCCGAGGATAAATCCGTAAAAGCGAATCCATAATGACACGTCCCGGATCACGTTCCCATGCCGCATCGGCTTTGGCCAACAGATGAATATCAGGATAAGCACTGATGGCACTCATGAATCCCTGGTGCCGTTCCATAGCAGGCGTAGAGCCACTCAGCCCTGTTAGTTCTACGACATTTCCTTTTCCTCCCAACTTTGCCGCCAAGTATTTACCTACTTCCCTGCCTATTTCATAATTATCCGCCCCCATAAAGGCGGTATACTTATCCGAAAGGATTTTCCGGTCTACGACAATCACAGGTATCCCCTCATCAAAAGCCTCCTCCACCACCGGAGTAATAGGAGCAGCCTCATTAGGCGTTACAATCAGCAAATCGACCTTCTTATCGATGAAATAACGGATGTCCTCTCGTTGTTTTGCATTATCATCGTGAGCAGAACGTATCTCCACGGCTACCCCATCGTAAAACATCGCTTCCCGTTCTATCTCCCCATTCATCTTGTGCCGCCAACTGTCATCGCTACACTGAGACACACCGATGACATAGCGCGGTGCATCATTCTTGCATCCCGCCATAAAGACAAGTAAAAAGAGAGAAATCAAATATATAGTTTTCATGAATTGTTATTCTGTTGTGTTATCTATAACTTGTATCTTACGCATATTATTATTCGAATGAACCACCGGATAATACATTAATTCCACTTTGGCCGGATTTAGTGAATCAGTTCCTGAAAAACGGGGAAGCAAGGGAAAAGTCAGGAAAAGTAATATCCAAATCAATATCCCTGTAGCATAGAATCTGTTGTATTTCATGGTATTATCCAATTGATGTTGTCTCCGATAAATTACAAATTTAAGCGAAAAACAACAGATGTGCAAAATTTCCTTCTTTTAAATTGGGCATCGAATATAAAAAAGCAGAGAATCCAAATAGTGCATTCATGTCTATAAATTCTATCCTGTCGAATCAAGCATATAATGACCCTAGGTCGATTTGTCTTTCTGACACTTTGTTTCTCTCGTTCGTCATGAGTATTGTTATTCCGGGCGATGATACATATGATGAGAAAAAACGGATTGTAGAGCAATCACAGTTTTCCACTTTGATAATAAAACAAAGACAGGAGTTACATAAAACAGCACTTATTTCCCTGTCCTTTCCAAATGACAAATATCATAGAATTATCATCTCATTCCGTCACAAAAGAAACCTTCACCGAAAGAAGAGAAATAGAGAAAAGAAACGGGAATTATAGCTCATTTCAAGTAAATTTAGCCTCGTTTTAATGGAAATGAATGCTTCATTTGTTGGAAATGGTTGTTTCATCTGATGATGATTAATACTTTATCCGATGAAAATGGGTATTCTATCTGTTGGCAATCGCTATTTCACCCGTCATTTATAGTGATTTTATCCCTTTTTCATTCGCTTTTGACCCCTAAAACAGCTTTTTGGAGTGCTATTTCAACGATCTGATAAAAAGGATCGGTTAGTAATAAAAGGGAAATTAGAGCATATTGCTACATATTGATAAGATTAGATATAAAAAAAGATTAATGTCATTCCAATAAATCAGAGTATAGAAAAGTCTGTTTAAGTTTTCCTTCTAAAATCTTTTATTCCTATGCGCTACATAGTTCAACGGCTATTCATAATTGAAATCCCAATTACTAACTCCTCAAAAGCTATATATATAAAGAAAACACGTAGTTTGTAAAACAAGTTAGCCCCCATTTGGAATGAATCAATATATTTGCTCCGTAGGTTTACCAAAGGTGGATTCCGAAAAGCCAAATAATAAAGAGAGTAGGAGAATATATAAATAAGATATGCTAACATATGTAATTGGTGAAAATTCCTCACTGAGAGAAGATTTGTATAATAGATTTATTTTTAATATCGCTTCAGATAACTTACACTATGAAGATATTGTCGATATAGCAAAACAGACACTTAATGATGTTTCTCGTTGGGTAACTCAGGATGAAATTATCACGCCCACCTCTAAACTTGCGCGTGGAAGTGCCCTCTTTATAGCAGCAATGGAGAGTACAACAGAAAAAGTTGTATGCGTCACAAGAGTGACCATTCGGACGAACAGTATGCTTATAGATGATATTGCCGCCAATCAAAAGGGGGCAGGCAAGGCTACGATTGAGTACGTCATTAGTATTGCAAAAGACAAAGGTTTTAAGAAGATTTTCATCACCGCGGCCTCAGGAAACCCAGCATTGATAGATTATTATAGAAGTATCGGGTTTACAGGAACTGGCACAGAAATGGAATATAAAATAAGTGATTAAGATATAGAAATCAGAGGATGAACTCACTTGCTGAATTTGCAAGTGAGTTCATCCTCTGATTCACACTATGTCATGGAAACCGATAAAATATAGAAGAGGTTTCAAGAATATCCTCATTATTATAACCTCTCCTTCAATGTCTCCGGCAACACAGGCATAGCACCGCTCTGCGTACAAACATATGCCGACACTTCAACTGCCAGCTTATGGGCTTCAGGAATACTCTTTCCCTTCAAAAGCGAAGCGGTAAAGGTAGCTGTAAAGGAGTCACCGGCCCCCACCGTATCGGCTACAGGCACTTTCGGTGTTTCCTGATAGGAAATCACACCCGGAGTAAACACATAGCTGCCATTCGTGCCGCAAGTCAATATCAACATTTTCAGGTTGTACTTGGCAAGGAGAATCCAACATTTATCCTGCAAATCAATGCCGGGATATCCGAAAAGACGGCTGATAACAACCAATTCTTCATCATTTATCTTCAGAACATTACAACGACGGCAGGACTCACGAATGATCTCTTTGGTATAAAATCCCTGACGAAGATTGATATCGAATATCTTCAGCTGTCCTTCCATGTCGGGCATCGTATCCAGAAAACGATTGATGGTAGTCCGGCTCACTTCATTGCGTTGGGCCAACGATCCGAAGCAAACGGCACGGGTACTGAGTGCCAAACGCTTGAGTTCGTCCGTAAAAGGAATATTATCCCAAGCAACATTTTCTTTTATATCATAACAAGGTACTCCTTGATTATCCAAGGCGACTTGGACAGTTCCAGTGGGATAGTTTACTTTCGGCAATTGATATTTCAACTGCTTTCCATCGAATACCTGCAGGATTTCATCCCCCAACTTATCATTACCAACGGCACTGACCACACGACTGTCAAAACCGAACTGCGATACATGATAGGCGAAGTTCGCCGGGGCACCCCCTATTTTCTTTCCTTCGGGAAGCACATCCCAAAGTGCCTCCCCCATTCCTACGATTATGTTATTCATAAATTCAATTTACTGTTTATATTAAAAACGGATTATGATATAAATTATTTCTTAATACGGAGCGTATAGAAAAGAAGGTATATGACTCCGACCGTCATCACGGCTACAGCACCGCTCTGCCCGATAGCATCACTGGCTACGCCCATTGCCAACGGAAAGATGGTGCCTCCGAAAAGCCCCATAATCAACAGACCGGAAACTTCATTCTTCTTCTGCGGCATAGCAAGCAATGCCTGCGAGAAGATAATGGAAAACACATTGGAATTTCCAAAACCGATCAAAGCAATACATACATAAATCATCATCAAGTCATTGAATATGAACAATCCAACCATAGCCAACAACATGCACAAGACACTAATAGCAAAGAAGATTTTGGAAGACATTTTCCGTAAGATAAACGAACCGAGAAAGCAGCCGGCAGTACGAAAGATGAAATAAAGGCTCGTGGCAAATCCTGCCTCGGCAAGTGTCATGCCAAGACGCTCGATAAGAATCTTCGGTGCAGTAGTATTTGTGCCGACATCAATACCGACATGGCACATAATACCGATAAACGAAAGCAGGATAAAAGGTTTGCCGAGCAACGCAAGGCATTCTCCGAATGTAGATGGTTTTCCTTCTTCCGGTTCTTCGGTAATCCGGGTGGCATTCAGCAACAAAATAGCAACAACCGAAATAATCATATAGATAGGGAAAAGTACGCGCCAACCAAGCCCGAATGACGGAAGAACCTGCGTCGCTCCCCACATGGCAATATAAGGAGCAAGGAAAGAAGCAATGGCTTTTATAAACTGACCGAAAGTAAGACTACTGGCAAGCTTGTCACCATTGACGATATTGGAAAGCAACGGATTGAGTGATGTTTGCATCAAAGCATTTCCAATCCCGAGCAATGAGAACGAAACAAGCATCAGCATATAACTATCACCAAAAATCGGCAACAACAAGGATGCAAAAGTGATGACCAGACTGAGAAGCACCGTCTTTTTACGCCCGATACGGTTCATCAGCATACCCGTAGGGACGGAGAAGATGAGGAACCAAAAGAATACAAGTGAAGGGAAGATGTTAGCCTGAGCATCCGTAAGGTTCAGATCGGCTTTCACATAGTTGGAGGCAATGCCTACTAAATCGACAAATCCCATGGCAAAGAAGCAAAGCATCACCGGGATGAGTTTTGTTAATGGAGCGTTTTTAGTGTGGTTCATGTTATTAATTAGTTTTTAAATTGTATACAGTGAATGATGTTATGTTGTAGCTTCCGCCTTTGGCATAAAAACTGATGCGATTATAAGGTTCCGAAGGGAAAACAAGGTTTGTCATGGAGAAACGTCCATCGTCACCAAAGGCCTCGATACTCGATTTATCAATGAGAAGCCGCAACTTCATCTCGTCCTTGCCCTCTATCGGAGCTAGTGTAACTGCCGGAAAATCCTTGCTGAAAGAAACGTCTCCGCTTTTCGTACGATCCATGGCAAACTGCTTGTCAACCAGATTGTAATATATCTCCACCTCTTCTCCTTTGGAGTTGAAAAGCTGGAAACCGATGATTTCCGCATTCTTGTTTTTGAAGGTCATCTCTATCTCATAAGTACCTGTGTTGTCAGAAAGAAGCCGGTCAAGATTGTATGAACGGTCTACTTTAAAAGAGCGTTTTTTTGTACCTTTATCACGTAGCTTCAGCAACTCACGGGAAGGGGTACATTTCACATAGGTTTCTCCCTTGGAAGTATATAGTGAAAGGTCACGTGGAACGGAATTACCGCTACGGTACTGTTGTGTCGGAACATTATTGGCATACTGCCAGTTACTCATCCATGCAAGCGCAATATGACGACCTTCGGGCGCATTGCTCCAGGTGACGGTAGCATAATGATCTTTCCCCCAATCCATCCATTTGGTAAGGGCTGGCGATTCATTCACAAATTTCTTTCCGTCAAACGTGCCGACAAAGTACTGAGTGGCACTTCCACCGAACGGGCCTCCGGGATTGAGATTACAAATCAACACCCATTTTTTCAGTTCCGTGCCTTCGATAGGAAGTTCGATCAAGTCGGGACATTCCCACACACCACCATGCGCTCCCTGGCCTTCACCGAATTTACTCTCCATTGTCCAATCCTTCAGATTGGGAGAAGAATAGATTTGCATCTCCTGCCCTACCGCCAAGATCATAATCCATCTTCCCGAAGCTTCATGCCACAACACTTTCGGATCACGGAAGTCACGTTGAGTGGAAGTCAATATCGGGTTGCGGGCATATTTCCTGAAAGTCTTTCCATTATCCAAGCTATACGCCATGCTCTGCACTTGACGGTCGCTCGCTGATGTATAGAAAGCCACAATAGCTCCTGCACCGAAACCTGCCGTATTATCTTTGTCCACCACGCACGAGCCACTGAAAATGGTTCCCAATGCATCCGGCGCAATGGCAACCGGTTGATGTTCCCACGACACAAGGTCACGACTCGTCGCATGTCCCCAATGCATATTGCCCCACATGGAGCCATAAGGATTATACTGATAAAACAGGTGATAAATTCCGTCTTTGTAGACCATACCGTTAGGATCATTCATCCATCCGTAGGCCGGGGTGAAATGATAAACCGGACGAAACATCTCCCGGTTGGAGACATCGAACGTATCGGAAAGCTTCATCTCGTTCCAACATATGGCCGAATCGGGTATCAATTGAAAATTGAAAGAGAGGTGCTTTTTATCGAATCCGGTCAAGTCGACCGGAACAAAGTAGTCCACCTTATTAATAGCCAGACGGACATTCATATTCCGTACCACATCGTTATCAGCAATCATATACAATTTTGCTTCGGGAGAAACTTCTTCTACCGGCAACAGCAGATACTTTTTCTGCTCGTCAATCTGGACAATGCTCTGTCCATCGCCTAAATGTTTTATCACGAAAGGAGGGTTTACAGCCTGGCAGGAAAATACGATAGTCGTTACTCCTACTATATATAAGGAAAGTGTTCTTCCAAGGTTCTGCCAAGAGTTTTTAAAATGAATCATGTTCTTAGTTGGTATTAAGATTTTATACATTCCACAGGTGCAAAGATAGATGCCTCTCATCAGAGCAACTATAAGTTTTGTTACAATTGATATGACATCCGTTACATCCTCTTAGTTATTTACTGTAATTTTCTCGCTGTAATTGACTCCGGAGCCAATTACGTGAACTATACAGCTTCCTGAGAAGGGAAGTTGTATAGTTCCGTTTGAATCCGTCACGCGATTCCGGGCAAGCATTCGCCCGGAAAAGTCATAAAATGAAAGTACTGCATCCACTGGTAGATTTCCATATTTCAGGACAGATCCGATAACTTTCAGTTCAATATCCACCGTATCTACATCCATTATGCCGACATCCCCTTTGTTTTTAGGATCAAGTATCCAAGCATTCAAACTACTGAATGTCGTATTCCCGCCATCACTAAAGACTTCAACTCCTGTTGCCACCGGATCGGTAGGAAACAAGCGTACTGAAAATGCCCACTTTTCATTAATAAATATGTCCATAATAGAGTGGTCGACATAAACATGAAGATTGAATTCACTTCCAACAGCTACTTTTGCCGGAAGAATCGATTCATACAGTCCGTCGAAAGAACCTTCATCATTCTTTAGACGATCTATTGTACGTGCATCGACAACCACCTTATTTAATAAAGGGTTATAATAAACTTCCACTGCTTTATCATCCTTTTTAAAGAAACGAAAGCCAACCTTACTAATCGAATTAACTTTGAAAGAGGCTTGCGCTTCAAGACATCTACCCACCACAGGAGTAAGTTCCCGCGTTCCGTTCAAATCAAAATCAGTGGCAGAATGAGTCGTTTTGGTTCTCAATTTAGAAAGCCCGCCATAAGGTTTCTGTGATAACTGATTATTTTCGTCCAACGTCAGTTCACGTGGCAAACTAAAAGTATGTGCCCAACCCAACGTATAATTTGCTTCGGAACTCAGCTTATCCGGAACAATCCCGATAGCTGCATACTTACCGACCTCTATCTGATATAAAGATGGAGAAAGCAATCCGTATCCATCCTTTCCCATCCCACTGAGTTCCATTTCACGGGGTTCATTCTGATAAGCAGGAAGAGGGGTAAATGTTCCGTCATTTCCAATAGTACCCACCCAATACAGCACTTCCACCCCCTGACGACTTCCGAGAGGAGTAGCCATAAACAACCATTTTCCATCGTTCATGGGCACAATTACGGGCATTTCCCAGAAAGTACCCGAAATAGAGGCATTTCGTCCTTTGAAAAAAAGACTGCCGTCATTACTCCAGTTCTTTGTTGCCTTATCGTAACGATGCAATGTAGCCGCACCAATTCCATCACTACTGGTACCTACGATCATATAAAACTCACCATTGGCAGAAAATATATAAGGATCACGAAAATCATCACTTAATCCCACTGGTTTTCCGGGAATAATAGGATTATGATTAACTTTCATCCAGTCCGTCAGTTGTCCGTCTACCGGATAAGCTTCGGCTATGGTTGCTTTAGCATTATCAACCGCTGTATAAAACAGATGTGGTTCGCCACCCGTCAATACGGCATCATTGAACACACAACCCGACCAACATCCCTTCCAGTCGTAGTCGGCAGATGGAGACAGAGCTATTTTATCCTCTTTCCAATCATAAAGATTCTCGCTGGTAATATGCCCCCAATGAAGTCTGCCCCAGTAGGGGCCATTCGCATTTTTCTGGAAAAACAAATGGTATTTTCCATCCTGAAACACCAATCCATGAGGTTCATTTGTCCAGTTGCCACCCGGCATACCATGAAAAACAGGGCGAAGTATATCATTTTCAAAACGGGATTCCGGAATGGACAGATCGGCTTCATGTTCCGGAGTTTTATACCCCGATTCGCTAACTGACAACGCTGTATTATAAATCCGTATATCATCTATCAATCCGTTAATCGTGTTAAGCAAGAACGGTCCTGATTTTATGTCACTAAAGGATTTTCCAATTATAAAACTTTCTCCACCGACCGTTATTTCCCCATCCAGACGTATGGATGCCGAACCGACCAGCTCTGAATTACGGTAAATACTTACTTCTTTCTTGTTTACATCCACCACTGCCATCAGATGATTCCATACATATTTCTCCAATTTTTCATTTGCCTTACATGTCACTTTCCAACCACTGACATAAAAGTCAAAAGAATAATCTCCCTGAGAACTTAGCAAAAAGGCAAATCCACTTTTATTGCCTTCATCCATATTTCCGGCAAGATAGGTCGAAGTATTGACAGCCTCGTCATTGTTCATCATCGGATAGGTTTCCATGGCACACCATAAAGAAAACGTGAGGCTTTTCGTACTGAGTTTTGCCACATCAATATTTGCTGCCACATAAGTAGAATAACCATCTAGACGCAACGCTTTTCCTTCTGCCCCGTCAACCTGTTCCGGTGCAAGATTGCTATTCACTAAAAACGATTTCCCCGTCTGACTATCCACAATTTTATCGCCTTCAAGTTCCATAGGAAAATGACTTACCAACTGTGCAAATCCGGTAAATACCCCGATGAAGCTTCCTGCCAGAAATAGCAAGACACTCTTAATTATATTTTTATTTTCTGCCATAGTAACTGTTTTATTGAAGAGAAAAGTTTAGCGCAAAGTGTACGATGAGTCTCCTTTGCGCTAAAATAACCAATGAATTATTCCTGCAAATAAGTCAGGATATTATTCGTCATTAATTCAAGGTTCGACTGATAAGCGTTAATACCAGTATTCTGATTCCACTCATAAGCCGCAAGCCCGATTGCAATACAGCGACCTTTGTACTCTTCCGTAGGATTAAACTCGACCATACCGGCACAACACCAGTCAACCACATGTCCCCAAGTTGCCAGTACAACAGCTTCATTCTCCATTTCAAAAGCTTTCACAATATTCTCCGCATCGGGATAAAGCGCAGGGAAATCGAAAGAATTCAAGTCCCACATACAGTTATGATCTTCACGTTGTCCTGGTCCGATCAACGGGAAAGATTCATGATCGTCATATTGATTGGAGATGGACATACCTTGAAAAGCTGCATGAGTGCTACGATCATATTGTAAACCGATATTTGCATTTATCGTCCATATGTCATCACCCGTTCCTCCTTCACCGTCACCGAAAATACCCGGCGCACGATTATCCGCCAATCTGCCTAAAGGCAGTATCAATTGGGTAGCATGATTACAAAGGAATAAATTTCCTCCTTCTTTATAATATTGAACCAAAGCCGCCATTACTTCATCAGAAATCAATGTAGCAGGCAAACGATCCCATCCCAGTCCAATGCCAACGCGATCTATATGTATCCAAATAACGGCAAACTCTGATAAATCTATAGAAGTTATCATGGAAGGTGTCAATATTTCTCCAGTCGGATAATTCGCCTGAAACCATCGGGCGGAAGCTTGTTCGTCATCATCCTCTATATCCTCCGGTTTATCATAGGCTATTAAATAACCGACCTTTCCGGTTGCCATACCTTCCACAGTCGTCCGGACAGTTTCACCTTCGGATACCTTACCATCCGTATAATTCACCTTCACCGTGAAAGCCAACTCTTTATTTAAAGCCACTCGTTCAAATGTATAAGTATTCACAACCCCTTCCAATATAACAGGAGCATCATTATTACACTGAATATTCACACCTGCCACCTCAGCCTGAGCGGGCATTGTCCATGATAAAATCACATTCCGTCCATCCACTGCACATTGCAAATTACTGACTTTAGCCATTTCCGGTGCAGAAGCATACTCCACATCACTGCATGATGAAACAACGATAAGCAAAGATGTGATCAATAAATATAAATATGTTTTCATGTTGTTGATTCTATTTTCCATTAAGTAAAACTAAGTTAATCATATAAACCGCCTGAATTTTCGACCTCATCTTTAGGAATAGGCAAGTAAATTTCATCCTGCGTAATCGTAGCATCTTTGTAGTAAGGACGTAAACTTTCTTCTTCACGCATATACTTATTAATAACATTTACCGCTTCTCCCCAACGAACCAGATCGAACCAACGATGACCTTCCATTGCCAATTCCAGACGACGTTCCATACGCAATGCCTTACGTGCATATTCCTGATTCCATCCAGTCTCAGGATACCCCTCTACTTTATAGCTGTTTTGCATCGGATCGACATCTACCGGAGAATAGGTTGCATCTACACTTCTTTTAGCTTTGGCACGAATATCATTGATAATCTTACGCGCCTCATCCAAATTCTGGTTAGACTCTATCAAAGACTCAGCTTTCCATAGAAGTACATCGGCATAACGAATGATGCAATAATTCAGGCTGGAAGCTCCCCAAGGGAATCCCTGAACCATTTCAGACGAGTTTGGATCGATCAACCCTTTTTTTCCGGAATACTCTCCATAGATATCATAGGCACGGCACCATTTTTCGTTATAAGTATATCCACGGAAAGGTACACCGATACGTCCCACCGTAAAATCAAGGCGAGGATCGATATTACCCATGTAAGTCGGACCAACATTAACAGAATTAAAATCATCCAGATAAGGCAATCCTTTTTCATCGGTGCGAAAAGCATTTACGAGATTTTGGCTGCCCAAAAAGAAATCATCACCGCTACCAAAAAGATTACCGTCAGAATAAGTAGTATTCAATAAGCTTCCCCAATTTATATGCGCATTATCATTTGCTGTCGAGAATTGTACGGCCATGACAGACTCTTTCATGTTATTGAACTCGATCTTCGACATGTCCAAGTAATTGTCATAAAGTTCATATTTATGACTTCCTATTACATAATCGGCAAATTCGATAGCTGTACTCCAATCTTTGGTTTCTACAGCGAGTTTTGCCATATAAGCAGCAGCTACATACTTATTAAAGCGTCCCGGCTGTTCCTGGGATTCAGGAAGATTTTCCCATGCATACTGGAAATCCTTTTTAATTTTATCAAAAATCTCAGTACGGGTAAACTCGGAAGATGTGGTCGTATTCGGATCACTGTCTTCTGTGAGATAAGGAATCCGCTCGAATATGCGAATCAAGTCAAAATAAAAATGTCCACGTAACAACCGAAGTTCGGCAAGTAAAGGAGCTTTATTATCTATCTTTGCATCATTCACAGCCCGCATGGCTTTATGCACGCGTGAAATAGCATAATAGTTATTTTTCCATTTATTCACACCGGTAGGATTGTCACTGGTCAGGTTGGATATTTCCAATTGATGAATAGACGCCTCCATGCTGACACCACCTCCTCCTTTATAGGCATCATCCGAACGTACATCGAACACCCAATTGGAAACAGGAGCGGTAAACGATTCATTGTTTCCAAAGAAATGAGCTTCCAATCCAGCATAAGCGGCTGCCATAAGACCTTCAATCGAGGTGTCGTCAATCTGATCCGAAGTAAATTGCCCATAAGGTTTCTCATCCAGAAAATCTGCACAAGAAGAGAATGTTACCGCACATGAAAATGCAAGAGTTGCTATTTTATAATTTAATTTCATAATCTGTTGCGTTTTATAGTTTATAGATTAAAATTTCAGGTTCACACCCATTGAGAAAGTACGTGCGATTGGATAAGGAGCAGTGTCCACACGGGCTCCGTAATCACCGAGAGGAAGTTCCGGATCAAGTCCTGAATAATTGGTAATCGTAAACAGATTTTCAACTTGCCCGAAGATACTCAACCCGGAAGCACCAAACTTCTTCAGCCATTCAGATGGAAAATCATATTTCAGTTTAACATATTTCAGTTTCAGATAAGAACCGTCTTCCACATAATATGTAGACATACGACCTTCATTATTATTATCTGTAACAGTCAATGCGGGTACCGACGTATTTGTATGGGTGGGAGTCCATGCATCGAGTACCGAAACACCCCGATTCGTACTTGTCCCGCCATAAGTCATGAAATCCAGCTGACGCTTTGTGGTATTATAGATATCAAACCCAAAATCACCAGTAAAGAATGCACTTAACGTAAAGCGTTTATAACTGAAGTCCAAACTCAAACCTAAAGAAAAGTCAGGATTCGGATCACCAATCACACATTGATCTTTATCATCTACGACTCCGTTACCATCCATATCCCGATATTTCAATCGACCTACTCCTTTTCCCTGTTGGTCGGCATGATTGCGAACTTCATCATCATTTTGAAAAATTCCGTCTACGACATACCCATAGTATACTCCCATCGGCTGACCTTCCATCAGACGATAATCACCACCTATGAACTTCACTAGATTATTTAACTTTTCGACTTTATTCTTGTAACGGGAAAGGTTCAACGTACCGCCCCATGAAAAGTCACCATATTTAGCACTACGATAATCAATCATCCATTCGAATCCACGATTCTTAACCGATCCCGTATTAGTCCACATAGAAGCATTTTCGCCTGCAACAGAAAGTGTAGGAGGAATTGTAAGCACATCTTTTGTGTTCTTCAGATAATAATCAAAACTCATATTCAAAGAGTTGTTGAAGAATCCAAAATCCAACCCGATATTCGTTTGCGTGGTAGTTTCCCATTTCAAGTTTCTATTGCCGGAAGTAGCAACGATGATACCTGCCAAAGTTTTGTTTCCGCTACCGTTTAAATCATAAGCACCATTTCCAACATCATAGCGATAAGTGCTATAAGAAGCATAATTATTATCTATAGCGGAATTACCGGTCTGTCCCCAGCCGAAACGGATCTTTGCATTCGTCAGAATATCCGATTCCGGCATAAACTCCTCTTCCGAAATTCTCCACGCAGCGGAGAAAGCAGGAAATACACCGGAGTTATTGTCTTTATACAATCGGGATGTCGCATCCCGGCGAATGGTAGCCGACAATAAATATCTGTCGTTCCAATTGTAATCCGCCTTTGCAAACAAAGAGAATAAAGCCCATGCAGACTTACCACCACCATTTGTCTGTGTGCCTTCTCCAGCATCGATTACCATATAATGGTCATCCTCAAATTTATAGGTATCGCGATAGGCGGACAACCCTTGATACTTATAAGATATAGCTTCTGTACCGGCAAGTATTGTCAGATTGTGGTTATTCAATTTAAGATTATAATTTGCCGTATTTGTCCATGTCCAAGTATCTCCTTGACCATAAGCCCGTGAAACACTATTCTTGTCGGATTCCTGAACCTTACGGTTCAATGCCTGATTGAGGAATTGTACATGTTCTATTCCGATATTACTTTTCAAGCTTAATCCTTTAACGGGAAAAATTTCCAAATAGGCATTCCCGAAAATTCGCCAGCTTTCATTTGAGTTATCTCGTCCATTATACAACTCATGAACCGGATTGGCTATATCCGAATTCGCCAACGATAGCGGATTAGTAAATTTTCCATCACTATCTTTTACTGGAATTGCAGGATGTTGCCGCATCGCTCCATAAGGAATACCCCGGTCGTTTTGAGTAGTATATCCCAGATCATTCCACTTGGCAACCATGAGGTTCTCGCCTACTGAAAGATATTTCGAAATCTTGTAAGTAGAATTGACACGAGCTGAAAAACGCTGAAAATAAGTATAATCCATTAAACCGTCCTGATTGGTATAGTTGGCAGAAAACATGATCGTTCCTCTTTCTCCGCTGTTCATTACATTAGCTGCATAATTCTGCGTCCACGCTGAACGGTAAATCGCATCTTGCCAGTCCGTATCAGAAGCCTTCACTTTTCGGGCATCATCAAGGTACTCTATCAACACCGGTGTATCGCCATCTCCATAAAAAGGATGACTAGGTTTCAACCCTGCATTCTTATTGGCTGTCCAATAGGCTTCTCCCCATTGCTGGGCATTCAGCATTTCAAACTGTTTGGCAACAGTTTGAAAACTTCCTGAGATATCTACATTTACCGATATACGATTGCCTGATCCTTTTTTAGTTGTAATGACTACAACTCCATTGGCAGCCCGTGAACCATAAATAGAAGCAGAGGAAGCATCTTTCAATACTTGTATAGATTCGATGTCATTACTACTCAAAGAATTAAGATTCTCCGTAGTAGGAACGCCATCAATAATATAAAGGGGATCATTCCCATTCACAGTACTCATACCACGTACTCTGATTTTAGTCCCTCCCCCACCGGGAGCCGCATCTGTACTGATCTGTACACCTGCCACTTTGCCTTGAAGAGAGTTAAGAACATTCGGATTGGATTCACTGATGGGTTGTTTCATATCGACCACGGAAACGGCACCGGTAAGATCTACTTTACGCTGTGTCTGATATCCTACAACCACAATCTCTTCAAGATTCCGCGTATCTTCTTCCATGATTATTCTCATCGTAGTAGCGGCATTCAATAATTGAGAGATAAACCCGACATACGAAACTTCCACCTGAGCTTTCGGATTGCTTACTTTAAGTGTGAAATTACCATCAATATCGGTGATAGTACCATTGTTTGTACCTTTCTCCATAACCGTAGCACCGATAATAGGTTCATTATCGGTTTTTGAAAGTACAGAACCTTTAACCAGTAATTGTTGAGCAAACGAAGTTATGCTCACTAATAGAAGAGCAATAAATGTGCTAAATCTAAGAAGATTGTTTCTTGGCATACTTATTAGTTTAAAGTTAATAATTAGATTTTAAATCACGATTGACATTGCGTTTTGTCGATGCAAACATAATGCAATCAACCGGCAGCGACTATAAATATTGTTGCAAACACTCATAAATTTGATACAAAGAGCTTGTTTTAAGTAGATTTGAAGTCTCATTTCTTCAGGAAAAGTTTGATTTACCAAACTTTCTCTAAAGATTAATCCCTGTCCCCAAGACAGAATTACAGTGAGGAATTTGCACCATTATTATCAGAATTATCCTACATTTGCATATAAAAATCATTCCGAATGATCACATGTATCGGTAATGCTTTCGGCACATATAGATTCCATATCCTATAAAGCCGCATCGCTAAACGAACATTATTTGTAACTTAATAATAAATATGAATATGGAAACCATTTCTAATTCCCAGCTTACTCTTCAGACCTCGTCACACGGAGCGGAACTTTGCAGCATCGTCTCCGGAGGGAAAGAATACTTATGGCAAGCAGACCCGGCATTCTGGAAACGCCATTCTCCGGTTCTATTTCCCATTGTCGGAAGTGTATGGAACAATGAATACCGGCATGAAGGAATCACTTACAACCTCAGCCAGCATGGTTTTGCCCGTGACATGGATTTTGAATTGATACAGAAGAATTCTGATGAAGTAAGATATCGCCTGAAGGACGATGAAGAGACATTAAAGAAATATCCTTTTCCATTCTGCCTGGAAATAGGTTATCGTCTGAACGGAAATCAAATTGAAGTAATCTGGCAAGTCAAAAACACAGGAGAAAAGGAAATGCATTTCCAAATAGGGGCGCATCCTGCTTTTTATTATCCCGACTACCATGCAGAAAGTGAAGAACGGGGATTTTTCGGATTCGATAGGACGGAAGGATTGAAATACATCCTTATCTCCGAAAAGGGATGTGCTGATTCCGATTCAGAATATCCTCTGTTATTGACAGACGGGTTGTTACCCCTGGATATACATACTTTCGACAAGGATGCCTTGATCATAGAAAATAACCAAGTACAAAAAGTCACCCTATATAATAAGGAGAAACAACCTTATCTAAGTTTAAACTTCAATGCTCCGGTAGTAGGATTATGGTCGCCCCCTGCCAAAAATGCACCATTCGTTTGCATCGAACCCTGGTACGGACGTTGCGACCGGGCATATTATGACGGGGAGTATAAAGACAAAGACTGGATGCAACATCTTGCTCCGGGAGAAATATTTAATGGAGGGTATTCGATTAGTATCGAATGAACTACTTAAATACAGGATTCGGAATATGTCAACAAATTTGAGTTCCTATTATATGTACATATACAAAAGCAGAAAGAAATAAACAATTGATAATCAGCACAAATGAGTCAGTACTTCTACCTCACCGATGAACGACCTGTTCCTCGGTGATGAAGAGCCTCTTCCTCGGTGAGGAACAGGTCGTTCATCGGTGAGGTAACATGCCCAAGGCTACGGGCTATATTTGTGTAAGATGTTTTCTCAAGATTCTGTTATATAAGGATGGTCGGAAAATCTTCTTTTCACCTAATAATCAACAAAACGCTTCTTGCTAATTTATACTCCGATAACAGCCAAGACTTCCTCTGCACAAGCATATCCTTCTTCATAAAGCTTGGTCAACTTACGGATATCACGCTCGATACGATCTACCATCACAGGCTTTTGCGGACGGATAACAACGATGCGCTTCTCATCCTCCATCCGTTCCACCATCTCGAGCTGATCGTTGTAAACGGCGCAACGACGACTCAGCGCTTCACGAATTTTAGGATATTTCCGGTAGATAAATGGAGGCACATGAATATCTTTGCCTTCTTTGCGATAACCACGGTTACGAGTCAACACCACGATATTCTTTTTATATCCGTCATGGATGGCCCTTTGCAAAGGAATACTGTCCACAATGCCGCCATCCAGCATCGGAATTCCATCGACATAGGCAATGGGGCAAACAAAAGGAAGGCTGCTGGAGGCACGGGCAATATCGATTACACGAGTTTTATCACGTTTTTCTTCAAAATAATTGGCTTCTCCGGTCAGGCAGTTGGTAGTCACCATCACAAAACGTTCCGGTGAGGCAAAATAGGCATCGTAATCGTATGGCAGGATATGTTCGGGAAACTCAGTGAAAAGCAGATCAAAATCTATAATGTTCCGTTTCTTAAGCAAATAGCGAAGACCGATATAATTGTATTTTTCCAATAAGTCGATATTACTATATTTGGCACGCCCACGTTGACAGGACATGTATGAAAGCCCGTTACAGGCACCGGCAGACACACCGATTGCATAAGGGAAACGGATATCATGATCCATCAGGTAATCGAGAACGCCACAGGTGAATACACCGCGCATCCCTCCTCCCTCAAGAACCAGCCCCGTCTGATCATCAATTATCATATATTTCTTCTTTATTTTTTCCTACTTATTAATTACCAGCATCGAAGGAAGGTGCCGGAACAACTCTTCATCCTTATAAAGTTCTGCATAAACCCGGTGACTCATTACCAGCAATTTCCGCCTGCCTATCTCTTCTATGATTCTCGGTACCCGTATAAGATCGACATTAGTCCCATGGGCTACTATCTGTTCCAGATAAACCGTCATAAAGTCGTCCTGAGGTTCATCCAGCACGAAAGTGACGGGCAATCCTTCTTCATAATTCCGGTCGATAAGCACAGCCACGGGACACTTCACCTGTTCCCTCACCTCTTCTATCTTATCACGAAACAATGATAGCCATGAAATGTTTCCCGTACCGGGAACGGTTTCCGCACGATAACGGCTTCCGGCTCCCAATAAAAGCATCCTGGGTTGTTCACGCCGGACAAACTGGACAATCTCCTGTACCAATTTGTCAGTGACACCGTAACGTGTATCCACCCGCAAACCCAGTTCCGCAGCCCGATGTCGAAGCATAGCAAAACTTTCACGGGCATACTGTTCGGCATTCAACGGGTTGACATCCGCTCCCACCGTATAGTGTGCAGCAATGACTTGCTCTTTTTTTAACTCTTGTCCAAACAATAGATAGTAAACAGACAACAAGCTTCTCCCCGATTCAGGGCGGCCAAAAAAGAAAATCAGTTTGCGCTTCAAAGATAGCTTTTCTTCGCGATGTGCGAAAAAACGATCGACAAAATGTAGTATCGGTGTTGTCATAAAAGTAGTTACCAATGCCATTATGACCAATATCACAAAGATAGAAGGAGGTAACACTCCCATCTCGTAACCGATATTCAATGCTACCAGTTCCATCAATCCCCGGGTATTCATCAATGTACCTACCGTCAGACTATCCTTCCACGATTCACCGACCAGACGGGAAGCAATGGCACATCCACCAAGCTTACCGACTACGGCTACAGTAACCAACAACAGACAAACGCCCCATAGTCCGGGACTATTGATCAGACCGATTTCAGTGCGCAACCCCGTGAAAGCAAAGAACAGGGGCAGGAAAAACACCAAAGCAATATCCTCCACCTTCTCCATCATTACCTTACGGAATCCCAGATTAGACGGCATCACCACTCCCGCCATAAACGCACCGAACAGAGCATGGATACCAATGATCTCGGTTACTGTGGACGAAATGATGAGAATAAGCAGGATAAAAGCAACAAAGGATTTATTTATCACTTCCTGATTGGCATACACCGCACCGACCTTTTTAAGAAAAGGTCGCACTACTAAAAACATGACCGTTATATATACTGCTGTCAATCCTATGGTATACAGCGCACTGGCAAACGTTCCCGCTTTGGCTATGGCAATAACCACCGCAAGCAAACACCAAGCCGTCACATCGTCATTGGCCGCTGAAGCAATGGCAAGCGTCCCAATGGGAGTCTTCGTCATATTGCGTTCCTGAATGATACGTGCCAGCACAGGGAATGCAGTGATACTCATCGAAATACCTATGAAAAGCGCAAAAGGAATAAAAGGCGTCTGTCCCGAAGCATATTCTTCATAAATCCAATAGGAAGCTACCACTCCCAGAAAGAAAGGTACCAGAATACCGGCATGACTGATGACCAGGGTTTCATTTATCTTATTTTTCAACACCCTGAAATCAAGCTCCATACCGATGACGAACATAAACAGCACAAGCCCCACCTGACTGAGTAACTCCAGATTTGTCAACGATTCCGAAGGGAAAAGAAAATGGAAGGCATCGGGAAAGAAATATCCAAGTACAGAAGGGCCCAAGACTATACCTGCCACTATCTCCCCTATTACTCCGGGCTGTCCGATGTATTTAAAAAGATAGCCGAACAGCCGCACCATAATCAGTACGGCAATCACCTGAATCAACAAAACGCTCAAAGGGTGATGCAGGTTATCCTGCATAAACTGACAGAACATTTCGAAGGGGGTGGCCTGTACTCCCGCATCTACAGGTGTATAATGTGCAAACCGGCTACCTTCTTCGATGGCAAAATAAATAAGTCCTCCGAAGATGATCAGCATGAGGACGTAAATGGTATAGTTCTTTCTGGCTTTGGGCATATAATTGTTGCTTTGTAGTTCTTATCTCTTACAAACAACAAAACGCAAAGAAGTTTAGTTTAGCAGAAATATCTCATTTTCCGGGCATATTTACTGTACGAAACTATGAGAATATTTTCATTTTCTCAGATATTCGTGTATCTTTGTCGCATAAATATAACAATAAACGACATAACAATGAAAAAGACAATTCTCATTGCAGCAGCACTCTGTCTTGGTAGCTTGAGCATGATGGCTCAGGAAGAACCGAAAGAAGAGGGCTTTGTTTTCACTACAGTTAAGGAGAATCCGATCACCTCAATCAAGAACCAGAACCGTTCTAGTACGTGCTGGAGCTTTTCAAGCCTTGGGTTCCTTGAATCGGAATTGCTCAGAAAGGGAAAAGGAGAACACGATCTATCTGAAATGTTCGTAGTTCACCACACCATGACGGATCGTGCCCGCAATTATGTGCGTTATCATGGTTCAAGTTCTTTCTCACCGGGCGGAAGTTTCTATGACATCATGTATTGTTTGAAAAATTACGGACTCGTACCGCAGGAAGCAATGGAAGGTATCATGTATGGTGACACACTTCCCGTACACAACGAATTGGACGCAGTTGCCGAAGCTTATGTAAACGCGATTGCCAAAGGCAGACTGACTAAACTTTCTCCGGTTTGGCAAAACGGAATCAGTGCCATCTATGATACTTATCTGGGAAAATGTCCCGAGAAGTTCACTTATAAAGGAAAAGAATACACTCCGAAAAGTTATGCAGAATCATTGGGACTGAACCCGGATGATTATGTATCCCTGACCTCGTTCACTCACCATCCGTTCTATACGCAGTTTGCTATCGAAATCGAAGATAACTGGCGCAACGGCTTGTCATGGAATCTTCCGATAGACGAATTGATGGCCGTCATGGACAATGCCGTGAAAAACGGGTACACATTTGCCTGGGGAAGCGATGTCAGCGAACAGGGATTCACCCGTGACGGTGTAGCCGTTATGCCTGATGCCGCCAAAGGTGCAGAGCTAACGGGCTCGGACATGGCTCGTTGGACCGGCCTTTCTGCAACAGACAAACGTAAAGAGCTGACTTCACGTCCTCTGCCGGAAATCGAAGTGACTCAGGAAATGCGACAAACGGCTTTTGACAACTGGGAAACTACAGATGACCACGGAATGGTAATTTACGGCATCGCTAAAGACCAGAACGGCAAAGAGTACTTCATGGTAAAGAATTCATGGGGACCGAGCGGAAAATACAAAGGTATATGGTATGCTTCCAAACCTTTCGTAGCATACAAAACGATGAATATCTTAGTTCACAAAGACGCACTGCCCAAAGACATCGCCAAGAAATTGAACTTGAAATAATTCTACGATGCATCCCCATAGTTTATGGGGATGCATCGTCCTTTTCAGCGTATAGAACGCTCATAAACATAACCGACAAAAGATGAAAAGACAAATAGTACTCGCATTCGCACTTATTTGCCCATTCCTGTTATATGCACAAGAAGTTTTTATCAATGCCGATTTCGTCAGTAATTATATGTGGCGCGGAATAAAATGCGGCAGTGCTTCCGTGCAACCGACCCTTGGAGTTACTGCAGGAGGGTTTACCATTTCCGCATGGGGTTCTACAGAATTCAGCGATAAAAACAATGAAATTGACCTGACACTGGAATATGAATACAAAAGATTAAGGCTCATAATCAACAACGTATTCTACCAAGGTGAAGGAGAAACATTCAAATATTTCAACTACCAAGCCCACAGCACCAACCACACGTTTGAATTTGGAGCCGAATATGCCATAAGCGAACGGTTCCCACTGACTGCCGCCTGGTATACTATTTTTGCCGGAAACGATTACCGGGAAAACGGAAAGCGTGCCTGGTCGAGCTATTGCCAACTCTCCTATCCTTTCAACGTAAAAGACATCGAACTGAGCATCGAAGCCGGATTCACTCCGTGGGACGGTACGTATGCCGACAAGTTCAATGTGAACAACATCGCTTTGAAAGCCTCAAAAGCCCTCCAAATTACCGACCGTTTCTCGTTCCCCCTGTTCGGAAAAGTCGGTTTCAATCCCTATGAGAGTACAGCCTATTTTGTGGTAGGGATCTCTCTGTAATTGCTCATTATCTTCATAGCTGTGCATTTTCTTCCCAGTTTTTCTTGTCAGAACCAACCGTTTGAGTAAATTTGCACGCTGATAGTTAACCGGATAGTTTAGTTAGCAAAATATTTACTATTGACTACCGGCTACTAACTTGTAGAAATACTAATACTAAAATTTATAACATGAGTTTGAAAATTGTTGTATTGGCAAAACAAGTTCCCGACACACGTAATGTTGGGAAGGATGCCATGAAAGCCGACGGAACCATTAACCGTGCGGCACTCCCCGCTATCTTCAATCCCGAAGACTTGAATGCTCTCGAGCAAGCTCTTCGACTGAAAGATGCCCATCCAGGCTCTACCGTTACCATTCTGACAATGGGACCGGGTCGTGCTGCCGACATTATTCGTGAAGGACTTTTCCGTGGTGCAGATAACGGTTACTTGCTGACCGACCGTGCTTTCGCCGGTGCAGATACACTGGCTACTTCTTACGCGCTGGCTACTGCTATCCGCAAAATAGGTAACTGTGACATTATTATTGGTGGTCGTCAGGCTATCGACGGGGATACGGCGCAAGTAGGTCCGCAGGTAGCAGAAAAGTTGGGATTGACCCAAATCACATACGCAGAAGAAATTCTGGAAGTAGGTAAAGACAAGATTACAGTGAAACGCCACATCGACGGTGGTGTTGAAACCGTAGAGGGCCCGTTGCCTATCGTGATTACTGTCAACGGCTCGGCAGCTCCTTGCCGTCCGCGCAACGCGAAACTGGTGCAGAAGTACAAACATGCCAAAACTGTTACCGAAAAACAGCAAGGTAACCTTGATTATACTGACCTGTATGACAAACGCGACTACCTGAATCTGGTAGAATGGAGCGTAGCCGACGTAAACGGTGACCTCGCACAATGTGGTCTGTCCGGTTCGCCGACAAAAGTGAAAGCCATTCAGAACATCGTGTTCCAGGCTAAAGAGAGCAAAACCATTAGCGGCAGCGACCGTGACGTGGAAGACCTGATTGTTGAACTGTTAGCTAACCATACTATCGGATAATCATGAATAACTTATTTGTATATTGCGAAATAGAAGAAGGTAACGT
>OODP01000596.1_pt1 | contig 30578 bp, 23 predicted proteins | sample 1671011 | NCBI WGS metagenome assembly OODP01 (sample SAMN06348113, study PRJEB24527) | human gut metagenome | biome: human gut; feature: ankylosing spondylitis patient; material: feces | host: Homo sapiens | place: China | collected 2015-10
AGGAAAATCAGATTGTGATTTCCGCACAGGACATCGATTTCTCCACTTCTGCCGAGGAGACTCAGGTTTGCCAGTATTCAGGTACTCCGATGAGCATTGGTTTTAAGTCTACATTCCTGATCGATATCCTCAACAATATCTCGTCTGATGAGATTGTGATCGAATTGGCCGATCCTTCTCGTGCAGGTGTTGTCGTTCCTGTCGAGCAAGAGGAAAATGAAGACCTGTTAATGCTCTTGATGCCGATGATGCTAAACGATTAATTTTCAACTTTCAACTAATTAAAGGATGAATTTAAACCTTAAAAATCCCATCGTTTTTTTCGATCTTGAAACGACAGGTACAAATATTAACACAGACCGTATTGTAGAAATCTGTTATCTTAAAGTGTTTCCTAATGGTAATGAAGAAGCTAAAACGCTCCGCGTTAATCCGGAAATGCATATTCCCGAAGCCTCTTCTGCCGTACATGGCATTTATGATGAAGACGTAGCCGACTGTCCGGCTTTTAAGGAAGTAGCCAAGTCGATAGCTCGTGACATCGAGGGGTGCGATCTGGCAGGGTTCAATTCCAACCGTTTTGATATTCCGGTATTGGTGGAGGAGTTTCTCCGTGCCGGTGTGGACATCGATATCAGTAAACGTAAGTTTGTGGATGTTCAGGTGATTTTCCATAAAATGGAGCAGCGCACACTTTCCGCGGCATACAAGTTCTACTGTGAGAAGAATCTGGAAGATGCACATACGGCCGAGGCGGATACACGGGCTACGTACGAGGTGTTGAAAGCGCAGCTTGACCGTTATGAAGAGCTACAGAACGACATTGCTTTCCTAGCTGATTATTCGAGCTTTACGAAGAACGTAGATTTTGCCGGGCGGATGGTTTATGATGATAACGGTGTGGAGCTTTTCAACTTTGGTAAATACAAGGGCCAGTCGGTTGGAGAAGTGTTGAAGAAAGACCCCGGGTATTACAGTTGGATACTCAACAGTGATTTTACACTAAATACCAAAGCGATGTTGACGAAAATCCGGTTGAGGGAGATGAGTAATCTGATAACGAAGTAAAAATGTTGCTGAGAGGTAAAAAAATCGTTCTTGGAATAACAGGCAGCATTGCCGCGTATAAAGCATGCTATATCATCCGCGGATTGATAAAGCAGGGGGCCGAAGTGCAGGTAGTTATCACCCCAGCGGGAAAGGAGTTCATAACTCCCATTACCTTGTCTGCATTGACCAGTAAGCCGGTCATCAGTGAATTTTTTGCGCAACGTGACGGTACTTGGAACAGCCATGTCGATCTGGGACTGTGGGCGGATGCCATGCTTATTGCTCCGGCAACTGCTTCGACAATTGGCAAAATGGCGAATGGGATTGCAGACAATATGCTGATAACCACCTACCTGTCCGCCAAAGCACCTGTGTTCGTGGCTCCGGCAATGGATCTTGACATGTATGCTCATCCTTCGACACAGAAGAATCTTGAAACATTGCGGTCCTATGGTAATCATGTCATCGAGCCGGGTACGGGGTTCTTGGCAAGCCATCTGGTGGGAAAAGGGCGCATGGAAGAGCCCGAAAACATCATTCGTCACCTGATAGAGTATTTCTCTGCCGGTGGTGATCTGGCCGGTAAAAAAGTGCTGATAACTGCCGGGCCTACATATGAAAAGATCGATCCTGTCCGTTTTGTCGGTAATTACTCTTCCGGTAAGATGGGCTTTGCCTTGGCAGAAGAGTGTGCTGCCCGTGGGGCGGAGGTCACGCTTGTTACGGGGCCGGTACAGTTGCAAGCGGTTCATTCGCGCATTCACCGTATCAATGTGGAGAGCGCAGCGGAAATGGCAGAACAAGCCGAAATGAATTTCAAGCAGGCTGATGCCGCTATATTGTGTGCTGCGGTTGCGGATTTCACGCCCGAAACAACAGCAGATCATAAGATAAAAAGGGAGAAAGACGACTTGGTGCTTAAACTCAAGCCGACCAAAGACATAGCTGCAACATTGGGACGGATGAAGACATCCGGTCAGAAGTTGGTCGGCTTTGCCCTTGAGACTGACAACGAGCAGGAGAATGCCCAGGGGAAACTGGAACGTAAGAATTTCGATTTCATCGTTTTGAATTCGTTGAACGATTCCGGTGCAGGTTTCCGTTGCGATACAAATAAAATAAGCATCATAGACCGTCAACAACGGATAGATTATCCCTTGAAGTCGAAAACAGAAGTTGCAAAAGATATTATTGACCGATTAGCAGAGGAGATGAAATGATGAAAGTGAAGAGAGGAATGCAACAATTTGCGAGAGTGATGACAAGCAAAGCCTTTAAAAAGGTGGTATGTGCGTTTGCAGCCTGTTGTTTGTCGCCTTTGCTGCTTTCAGCTCAGGAACTTGATTGTAAAGTCACAGTGAACTATGCTCAGGTGCAGGGTACGAATGTCGAAATATTCAAGACATTCGAAACGGCCATGATGGAGTTTATCAACGAACGTCATTGGACGCAGGCGCAATATGAGATAAACGAACGCATCCGTTGCTCCATAAATTTCACCGTGAAGAGTTATGACGAGAATGAAGGCAGGTGGGGGTGCGAACTCATTGTGCAGTCCACACGTCCTGTTTATCAATCGGGCTATCAAAGTACCGTTTTTAGCTTTAAAGATGCCGATGTCGAGTTCAATTACAGGGAATTCGATCCGTTGGAATTGCGTGACAACCAGATTGACAATAACCTTACGGCCGTTATTGCCTATTATGCTTATCTGATCATTGGCATGGATATGGATACGATGGCACCGGAAGGCGGAACAGAGGTGTTGCGTTCGGTTGAAAATATCGTTACTGCGGCACAGACTCTTAATGAAAAAGGGTGGAAAGCTTTTGACGACAGCCGCAACCGTTATGCCGTGATCTCCGACTATCTCGATCCGGGAATGAGTCCGCTACGGCAGATGATGTACGACTATCATCGCAAAGGCATGGATGAGATGGCAACGAATGCTACCCGTGCCCGCGCTGCCATTACTGCCTCGTTGAGCAGTTTGAAACAAGCACGTGATAATAAGCCGATGTCCTCATTACCTGTCATTTTTACAGAGATCAAAAAAGATGAACTGATCAATATCTATGGAGGAAAATCTCCGGCTGCTCAGAGTGAAAGAGAAGAAGTATATGAGATTGTTTCTAACATTAACCCCTCGCAAAAGACAGAGTGGGACAAGATTAAATCAAAGTAACTTATGCTACGTTCATTGTATATTCAGAATTATGCTCTGATCGAGAAGTTGGATATCCGCTTTGATACAGGGTTTTCTGTCATTACGGGTGAGACTGGTGCCGGAAAATCCATTATTCTGGGTGCAATTGGCTTGTTGTTGGGTCAACGTGCCGATGTAAAGTCTATCCGTCAAGGAGCGTCAAAGTGCATCATCGAGGCCCGTTTCGATATCTCCTCCTATGGGATGAATGCCTTTTTCGATGAAAACGAGCTGGAATATGAAGAAGAGTGCATTCTCCGCCGTGAACTGCAAGCCTCCGGCAAAAGCCGCGCTTTCATTAACGATACACCGGCTTCATTGACGCAGATGAAAGAACTTGGCGAGATGTTGATCGATGTTCATTCCCAGCATCAGAACTTGTTATTAAACAAAGAAGGTTTTCAATTGAACGTTCTTGATATTCTGGCCCGAAACGAAGAGGCATTGAATGTCTATCATCAACTTTATGCAGATTGGAAACGTTTGGATCAAGAATTGGAAGAACTCATCCGGCAGGCGGAACAAAGCAAAACGGATGAAGATTACATTCGCTTCCAGTTAGAGCAATTGGAGGAGGCACGTCTTTCCGGAGGGGAGCAGGACGGATTGGAGCAAGAGTCGGAAACGTTAAGCCATGCCGAAGAGATAAAAGCCGGTTTGTATCGCATTGAGCAGACATTTACTTCGGACGAAGGAGGATTGCTTTCTTCGCTGAAGGAGAGTATAAGTTCTCTTTCATCGTTGCAGAGAGTCTATCAGCCTGCAGGGGAACTTGCGGAACGAATGAACAGTGCATTTATCGAACTAAAGGATATTGTGGACGAAATCAGTAGCCAGGGTGAAAATATCGAGTTCAATCCGGTTCGTCTGGATGAGGTAAACGAACGGTTGAATCTGATCTATTCTTTGCAGCAAAAGCATCGAGTACAATCTGTAGAAGATTTAATTAATCTTACGGAAGAATACCAGGAAAAGTTATCTGCCATTACTTCATTTGACGATCGTATTGCTGCATTGACAGCTAGCCGTGATGCACAATATAATAAGGTGAAAAAACAAGCAGCGTTGTTGACTAAAGCACGTACGGCTGCTGCCGAAGAAGTCGAAAAGCAGATGGGAGTCCGTCTTATGCCATTGGGAATGCCGAATGTCCGCTTCAAGGTGGAAATGGGCTTGCGGAAAGAACCGGGCATTCAGGGAGAAGATACGGTCAATTTTCTGTTCTCGGCCAATAAGAACGGAGCGTTGCAAAATATTTCATCGGTTGCTTCAGGAGGGGAAATTGCACGTGTGATGCTTTCCATAAAGGCGATGATAGCCGGTGCGGTGAAACTGCCTACTATTGTTTTTGATGAGATCGATACGGGAGTCTCCGGAGAAATAGCCGATCGCATGGCGGATATCATGCAGGAGATGGGTGAACAAGAACGGCAGGTGATCAGTATAACGCATCTGCCACAGATCGCAGCTCGCGGTAGTGCCCATTATAAAGTATATAAGCGCGATAATGACACCGAAACCAATAGCCATATCTGTCGCCTCACGAATGAAGAGCGGGTGGAAGAAATAGCTCATATGCTGAGCGGGGCGACTTTGACAGAGGCGGCATTAAGTAATGCAAAAGCGCTATTAAAAATGAATTAAGAGTGAAAAGCTTAAAAAATTATGGTTGATAAAAGTGAAATGATTTTTGGTGTTCGTGCCGTTATTGAAGCTATACAAGCTGGTAAGGAGATAGATAAAATACTGATAAAGAAAGATATTCAGAGTGATCTTTCCAAAGAACTGTTTGCAGTCCTTAAAGGGACGCTTATCCCGGTGCAACGTGTACCGGTAGAGCGTATCAATCGGATTACCCATAAGAATCATCAGGGAGTGATAGCTTATCTTTCCTCCGTCACTTATCAGAAGACGGAAGATCTGGTACCTTTTCTTTTTGAAGAGGGAAAAAATCCACTGTTCGTAATGCTGGACGGTGTAACGGATGTACGCAATTTCGGGGCTATCGCCCGTACCTGCGAATGTGCTGCGGTAGATGCTGTCATCATTCCCGCCCGTGGCAGTGTGACGGTGAATGCTGATGCTATGAAAACATCAGCGGGAGCATTGCATACGTTGCCTGTTTGCCGGGAACAAAGTTTGAAGAATACGCTCCAATATCTGAAGGATAGTGGTTTCCATATTGTTGCTGCTACGGAAAAAGGAGATTACGATTATACGAAAGCTGATTACACTGGTCCGATGTGCATCATCATGGGCGCGGAAGATAAAGGGGTGTCTTATGACAATCTTGCTCTTTGTGATGAATGGGTGAAGATACCGATGTTGGGCAGTATTGAATCGCTCAATGTGTCTGTGGCTGCCGGGATATTGGTTTATGAAGCAGTAAAGCAAAGACACACAGACCTATAATAATTCTAACGATCAATTAAAATTCAAATTATGAGAAAATTCCTATTACCTTTACTATTCATCTGCCTGTCAGTGCAAGGAAGTATGGCACAAGTACCGAAGTGGGTGGAGAAGGCTAAACGTGCCGTGTTTTCCATTGTCACTTACGATAAAAATGATAAAATGCTGAGTACAGGTAATGGTTTCTTTGTTACCGAAGATGGTATCGCCTTATCGGATTACTCTCTTTTCAAGGGAGCCGAACGTGCGATAATCATCAATTCGGAAGGGAAACAAATGCCGGTAGATGCCATACTTGGTGCAGACGATATGTATGATGTGATTAAATTCCGTGTGGGTATCACAGAAAAGAAAGTACCTGCTTTACAAATTGCGTCTATGGCTCCAGTGGTAGGTGCTGAAGTTTATCTGTTACCATACTCTACTCAGAAAGACCGAAATTGCACGCTGGGAAAGGTGAAAGAAGTCGCTAAGATTGGCGAGCAGTATCATTATTATACGCTTGATATGCTTCTGAAAGACAAAATGGTAAGTTGTCCCGTAACTACTGCCGACGGTCAGGTGTTCGGTCTGGCGCAGAAATCATCCGGTAGAGATACGACAAGCATCTGTTATGCTGCCGGGGCAGCCTTTGCCATGTCACAGAACATTAGTGCGCTTTCTCTCAACGATCTTACTTTACGCAATATCGGTATTAAGAAAGGTTTGCCCGAAACGGAAGATCAAGCTATGGTAGCTTTGTTCATGGCTTCCTCTCAAGTGCCTCAGGATGAATATATGATGATGTTGGATGATTATATCAAACAGTTTCCCAATAGCTCGGAAGGATATATCCGTCGGGCATCTGCTTTGGTTTTTGGTACGAACAAGGATGAATCATCGTACGATAGAGCGGCTGCCGATCTGGAACAGGCTCTGAAAGTGACACAGAAAAAAGATGATGCTTATTATAATATTGCAAAACTGATTTATAATTATCAGATCGATAAACCTGAAACGACTTATAAGGACTGGACATATGATAAAGCACTGGAATATGTACGTAGTGCGCAAGCTGTGGATTCTTTGCCGGTTTATGTCCAGCTTGAAGGCGATATATTGTTTGCAAAGCAAGACTATCCGGCTGCACTTACCAGTTATGAAAAGGTAAACCGTACTAATCTGGCTTCTCCGGCTAGTTTCTTCAATGAAGCTAAGACGATGGAGTTGCTTGAACGTGATCCGAAAGAAATAGTAGCCGTCATGGATAGCTGTATTGCTCATTGCCAGCAACCGGTTTCCGCGACCGATGCCCCGTATTTGTTGGAACGTGCCCAGATGAATATGAATGCAGGATTATACCGCCCGGCCATGCTTGATTATGATACATATTACAAAGCTGTAAACGGTCAGGTGAACGATGTCTTTTTCTATCTTCGTGAACAGGCAGCCATCAAAGGACGTCAGTATCAACGGGCATTGGATGACATCGCCGAAGCCATCAGGCTCAATCCGAAGGAGGTGCTTTATTATGCCGAACAAGCGGTAGTGAATATGCGTGTGAACCGTTTCGACGAAGCAATAGGAATTTTGGAGAATGCCATTTCTATTAATCCTGATTATGCGGAAGCTTATCGTCTGTTGGGGATTTGCCAGGTGCAATTGAAGAAAATGAAAGAAGCTTGTGATAATTTTGCCAAGGCTAAATCTTTGGGCGATCCGAGTGTGGACTCTCTGATTGAGAAGCATTGTAAATAATAAAAGCTTTGCAGAGGCCCTCTGGAAGAGTGTGGAGATAATTTAGAAAGCCCCTGTCCTTATGTTGAGTAGGACAGGGGCTTCTCATTTTGGAGATTTTAATAAAAAACTCTCTCTCTCATCTCCCTTTAGTCAAGCTTAGGTATTAAATCTTTAAGTTAGTCTGAATAATTCTTTTCTCTTGTGTAACTATATAGTAAATGCAGGGATTTCTGGAATACTGCATCTCATACTGCTTTTTTTCTAATAATTTTTTTCAGAGACTTTTTTTTGCTATCTTCGGGGCATGAATTCTATATAACCTATAAAAAGAAAATAGAAATGAAGAAAGTAATTTGCAGCGAAAAAGCTCCGGGCGCAATCGGCCCTTACAGTCAGGCTATCGAAGCCAATGGTATGGTATTTGTATCAGGACAGCTTCCGATCGATGCTGCTACAGGCTTGATGCCGGAAGGTGTTGAAGCCCAGGCTCGCCAATCTTTGGAGAATATCAAGCACATTCTTGAAACAGCCGGTTTAACAATGGGTGATATTGTTAAAACGACTGTATTCTTGCAGGATATGTCTTTGTTTGCCGGTATGAACGGTGTGTATGCTACTTATTTCGACGGTGCTTTTCCGGCTCGTTCGGCATTTGCGGTAAAAGCTCTGCCGAAAGACGCATTAGTTGAGATCGAGTGCATCGCGGCCCGCTAATAAATCTGCAACAATGAAACTACTGCCTCCTACGAAGATCATATCTTCCGGGAGGCTTTTTTCTTGTGCAGCGCGTACAGCGTCTATAACAGCCGGATATGATTCGCCTCGTAACCCGAATTCGCCTGCTATCTTTTGAAATTCTTTTTCAGGCATTGCTCGTTTGACACTTGCTTTTGTAAAATAGTAAGTAGCTTCTTGAGGCAAGAGGGCCAATACGCCCCGGATGTCTTTATCATTTACCATTCCTATTATAATATGGAGATGTTTGTGAGGGATAGTACTGATTTGATGAGTGATGTAGGTAATTCCTCCTATATTATGCCCGGTATCACAGATCAGGAGAGGGGAGGTGCTTAGTTTTTGCCATCTTCCCATTAGCCCCGTGAGTTCATTGACATGTGCAAATCCATCGCGAACATTTTTTTCTTCTATACGATATCCTAATCTTTTCAATATGGGTAATGCATGTAGAATTGTATTTGTATTTTTTATTTGATAACAGCCTCCCAGATCTCCTTCTAATTGTGGATAGTCCGGTGTTTCGTAAACCAATGATTCTTTTTGATATGCTGCTTTAAGAATAAGATTGTCATCTTCTGCAAACAAAATGGAGGTTTCCGCACTTTCCGCTTTGGCCGAGAAAACAGGCCGTGTCTCTTCGTTAGTTTCTCCAATTACCACAGGGATGTCTTTCTTTATGATGCCGGCCTTTTCACCAGCTATTTTGGCAAGTGTGTCTCCGAGGAATTGGGTATGGTCAAAGCTGATATTGGTGATAATACATAAATCGGGACGGATGATATTGGTACAATCCAAACGCCCGCCCAGTCCCACTTCGACCACGGCCACGTCTATCTTTTGATCCGCGAAATACCGGAAAGCCATAGCCGTTGTCAGTTCGAAAAATGAAGGATGTAGCGGCTCGAAGAAGTTTCTGTGTTTTTCTACAAATTTCACAACATAGCTTTCGGGAATCATTTCTCCGTTGATGCGGATACGTTCACGGAAATCAACAAGATGGGGAGATGTGTACAATCCCACTCGATAACCGGCTGATTGCAGAATGGCAGCTAATGTATGGGAACAAGAACCCTTTCCATTAGTCCCCGCAATATGAATGGTGCGGTATTCCCGATGGGGATGACCAAAGTGTTCGTCAAGAGTTTTTGTTGTTTCTAAACCTTCCTTATATGCGCTGCTTCCGATTTGCTGAAACATAGGCGCACTCTCATATAAATACATTAATGTGTCCTGATAGTCCATCTTTTATAATATTTAACTGGCAAGAAATCTTTATTGCTCATTTATTTGCTATCTTGGGTGCGAGAATCTTTCACATGGGTGACGGATTTCTCTTTCGGATTGCAAATATCAACATTTAAATCTAACAAAAAGTATGGGAGCTAAGAAAAATTTTGTGTTGGACACAAACGTCATCCTTCACGACTACAATTGCCTGAAGAATTTTCAAGAGAACGATATTTATCTTCCAATTGTCGTACTGGAAGAATTGGATAAGTTTAAAAAGGGGAACGAACAGATTAACTACAATGCACGCGAGTTTGTACGTGAGCTTGATTTGATTACTGACGATAACTTGTTTACGAACGGAGCATTCTTGGGTGAAGGGCTGGGACGTTTGTTTATTGTTGCCGGTGAAGTGGATTCTCCGGTAGTGCATGAATCTTTTCCGGCACGAAAACCTGACCATCAGATATTGGCAGTTGCCGATTATCTTGCCCGGAAACATTCTAAAACAAAAACAATTTTGGTGACCAAAGATGTCAATCTTCGTATGAAAGCCCGTTCTATTGGGGTACTTTGTGAAGATTATATTACTGATAAAGTGGTTAATATCGACATTTTTGAAAAATCCAATGAGGTTTTCGAAGGGATTGCTCCTTCTTTGATCGACCGTATTTATTCATCCCGTGAGGGGTTGGATATCGATGAATTTGAATTCAAGAACATTATCCGTCCCAATGAATGTTTCATCCTGAAAAGTGATCGGAACAGTGTACTTGCCCGTTATAATCCCTTTACGCATATGGTAACCAGGGTAAATAAATCGAAGAATTATGGTATTGAGCCTCGTAATGCCGAGCAAAGTTTTGCTTTTGAGATATTGAATGATCCTAATGTAAAACTGGTGGCGCTGACTGGGAAAGCAGGTACTGGCAAAACATTATTGGCACTTGCCGCTGCACTGGGCAATATTCTTGATTATAAACAAATCCTTTTGGCACGTCCCATTGTATCACTTTCTAACAAAGATATAGGTTTTCTGCCGGGGGATGCCAAAGAGAAAGTTGCTCCTTATATGCAGCCATTGTTCGATAATCTGAATGTCATAAAACGGCAGTTTGCAGCTAATTCTACGGAAGTAAAGCGGTTGGAAGATTTGCAAAAAAGTGAACAATTGGTTATAGAAGCATTGGCTTTTATCAGGGGGCGCAGCCTCAGTGAAACTTATTGTATTATTGATGAGGCGCAGAATCTGACACCGCATGAAATAAAAACAATTATTACCCGTGCAGGTGAGGGGACAAAGATGGTGTTTACCGGTGATATTCAGCAGATAGATCAGCCCTATCTGGATAGCCAGTCCAATGGTTTGGTCTATATGATAGACCGGATGAAGGATCAGAATCTCTTTGCACACGTCAACCTCGTAAAGGGAGAAAGGAGCCAATTAAGCGAGTTGGCAAGCAACCTGATGTAGGGAGATAAATAGGAACTTTTTGGTCGCGGAATTTTCATATCAGCTATGCTTTTTTATGAACAATTCCGTGACCTTTTTTTGTATTATAGTTTTATTATGGACAAAAGAAAATTTATTATTTTGTTAAATAAAGCGGTAATTGATAAAAATAATGTATCTTTGTCGCGCCTAAAACAAAAAAACTATATATTCAATGAGACCAAGATTTTTTCAACGGTATCTTTCTGCAAAGGTATTGCCCATTTGGACCATACTGCTGATTGATGTGTTTATCATCATAGCATCATGTATGTTGTCATATGCGCTCCGTTATGATTTTCGTAGTATTTTTTTGGATTCCTCTACAATCGACAAAACGATTATTTGGACAGTAATTGCAAACCTGATCTTCTTCAGGGTGTTCCGCACATACTCCAATGTGCTTCGTTTTTCTTCATTTGTAGACATAATGCGCATCTTTGTTTCCCTTACCGTTTCGTATGGGTTACTTATGATAATGAGTGTATTACTGGATGCATATTTCACTATTAAAATAGCACCGGTCAGTGTGTTGTTTATGGCTTATGTTATTAACTTCGCCATGATGGCTTGTTCGCGAATCGTAGTAAAAATGTTTTTCGAAATCATCAACTTCGATGGAAGTCATACGACTAACGTATTTATCTATGGTGCTAAAGAGGCGGGTGTGAACATTGCTAAAGCTTTACGTGTAAACCTTCGCAACCATTATCGTCTTCGTGGATTTATAGCCGATGAGCCTGAGTTGATTGATAAAATCATGATGGGAGTAAAGGTATATCCCAATGACGATACGTTGATAGAAAATATGAATGACCGGGATGTCCATACGCTTATCATTTCGCCTGCAAAAATGGATGAATTGAAGAAGACAGATATGGCAGATCGTTTATTGGCTAATAATGTGAAATTGTTGACAGCTCCTCCTTTGAGTGAATGGGGCGGACAAGCACTCAATCGTACCCAACTGAAAGAGATACAGATTGAAGACTTGTTGCAGCGTGAGCCTATCGAAGTCGATATTCATAAGATAGCTTCCCATCTGGAAGGAAAACGTGTAATGATAACCGGAGCAGCCGGTTCTATCGGGAGTGAAATAATGCGTCAGGTGGCTTCTTTTAATCCTTATAAATTGATACTGATTGATCAGGCGGAAACACCCCTGCATGATATCCGTCTTGAATTGCAAGATCGTTGGAGGGATATCGATGCTGAAACAATTGTTGCTGATATTTCCAATCAAACCCGTATAGAAGCTATTTTCCGGGAATTTAAACCGCAATATATATTCCATGCGGCTGCTTACAAACATGTTCCAATGATGGAGGATAATGTTTCGGAATCCATTCAGGCAAATGTGGCGGGTACACGTATCCTGGCTGATCTTGCCGTTAAATATGCTGCGGAGAAATTCGTTATGATTTCTACGGACAAGGCAGTGAATCCTACCAATGTAATGGGATGTTCCAAGCGGATTTGTGAAATCTATGTTCAATCCTTGGCTAAGAAATTACAGAAGGATGGTAACAATACCGTGCAGTTTATTACGACCCGTTTTGGGAATGTCTTGGGATCTAACGGATCTGTTATTCCTCGTTTCCGTGATCAGATCCAACGTGGTGGTCCTGTTACCGTGACCCATCCTGAGATTATCCGTTATTTTATGACGATACCTGAAGCTTGTCGTTTGGTGCTTGAAGCAGGAAGCATGGGCAATGGTGGGGAAATTTACATTTTTGATATGGGGAAACCTGTTAAGATTGTTGATCTTGCTAAGCGGATGATCAGTCTTTCCGGACGTACAGATGTAAAGATTGAATTTACCGGCTTGCGTCATGGTGAAAAGCTTTATGAAGAATTGCTCAATATCAAGGAACTTACTAAACCTACTTATCACGAAAAAATTATGATTGCTACTGTACGCGAGTACGATTATGATGAAGTGAAAAACCGTATTCAAAAATTGATTGACGTAAGTTATTCTTATGATCAGATGAAGATTGTAGCAGCAATGAAAGACATTGTTCCCGAATTTGTAAGCAAGAACTCTTGCTTTGAAGCGTTAGATAAGAAACAGTAATAAAGTAAAAAACGAAGAGTGAAAAGTGAAGGGTAATATGCTTTATGATAAGCATCTAATGCCCCTTCACTTTTCACTCTTCGTTTTTTACTTCCCTGCTTATTGCTTATTGGAAAAATATTTCAAGAATTGGGTACGTTCCCACATGTTTATTCCCTGTACATCTTTCGCATTCAGCTTTCCTTTGAACTGTGAGATGTTTTTAAATCCTTTGTTGTCCATCCATGTGCTGAGGAAACGGGTCAATTCGCCAATGAATAAATTAGTATTCTGATAGATGGCACTGCAGACCTCCACTGCTGAAGCACCAGCTAAAATTGCTTTTACTATAGCTTCAGGTTTATGTACGCCACCGGATGCCGCATAATCTATTCTATTAACCAAAGCAGAGGCAATACCTATCCAGCGAAGTGTATTCGAAAGATCGGAAGAATGACTGAATACATCCCCTGAACTGTGAACCATTTTTTCAATGTCGATATCCGGCTGATAGAAGCGGTTGAATAATACCACTGCGGCAGCACCGTTTGCATAAAGCTGATCAATTAAAGCAATAGGATTTGTCAGATTATCACCCAATTTCATAATAACCGGCAATTTGACAACACGTTTGATATGACTCAAAATATCGATATGCCGTTGTTCAAATGAACCATATTTGTAAAGTACGTCTGATTGCAAAGCTAGAATATTTATTTCCAGTGCATCTGCACCTGCTTCTTCGATCTGTTTGGCAAAATCAATCCATTCTGTGTCTGTATAGCAATTGATGCTAGCGATGATGGGGATATCGCAAACTTTTTTGCTTTCCTTTATTAATTCGATATATTCCGCAAGTTTATGTTCACGGATATAATCGGCCAAATAGTCGTTACCTTCCGAGTAAACGGGATCTTTAAGATGGTCAGCTTCGATGAGAATCTGTTCCTCGAAAAGTGATTTCAAAACAATAGCCCCTGCGCCTGCTTCGGCTAACTTTTTGTTTTTTCCGGCACTATTGGTGAGGCCTGAACTGCTAATGATTACAGGGTTTCTGAGCTGAAGCCCGGCAAAAGTAGTTTTTAAATCGGTCATGATAAATGATATTTTAATTATAGTTTCTTTCTCCAAATATTTTACTACCTATTCGTACCATTGTACTTCCTTCGGCAATAGCCTGCGGATAGTCGTGAGACATTCCCATAGATAATTCACAAAATGCATCAGAATCAGAAAAAACGGTTGCTTTCAAATCTTTGAATACGCTATGTAAATAACGGAATTCCAGCTTTATTTGTTCAATGTTATCGGTGTTACTGGCCATACCCATTAATCCGCATATCTTCACGTTTTTCAGAGACTTCCAATCATCGGTAGCCAGCATTTGGCGGCATTCATCGGCACTGAAGCCAAATTTCGTTTCCTCTTGAGCAATGTGTAATTGTAACAAACATTTTATTGTACGTCCTACTTTTTCAGCTTGTTTGTTTACTTCTGCCAGTAGTTTATATGAATCGATACCATGAATCATGCTCACATAAGGAGCCATGTATTTGATTTTATTCGTTTGCAAATGTCCGATGAAATGCCATTCAATGTCTTTGGGTAAGGTTTCATATTTGGAAGTCATTTCCTGTACTTTGCTCTCTCCGAAAATACGCTGCCCCGCACTATATGCTTCTTCTATCGCCTCATTGGGATGGAATTTCGACACAGCGACTAACCTGACTCCTTTCGGGAGTTGGGCCAATACATTCTTTAAATTCTCCGCAACAAACATGTTTTTATTGATTAACAAATGATTAGTTTAAAAGGATGAGTGATTAATAACTAATTGGCTTGTTAATGATAACGATCAATGATCATGCAACTTGGTAGCAGTCTGTTAATCGTTAATCATTAACTTGCTAATCATTACTTATTATACTTCCGGTTTATCGTTTGGTTCTGCACTATATGGATAAACATCCATCAAAGGTGTTTCCGATACCAATCCGATTTGATAATCAGCCATTGTCCCTTTCATTCCTTCATCCAGCTTCTTTACGGCATCGCGTAAGTCGGAAGCTTGTACAAGTACCTGTGTGGAAGATTTTTTTTCAGCACCACTTTTTTCATCCAATGTGATGAAAATCAGTTTGCACTTAAACCAACGGTCGGCAGCTTCTTCATCGCTAGGGAAAAGTTCGCTGTAATTGGCTCGTTTTATGTCGGATACGGTAAATTCACCTGTGATAAATGGAGTCATCTCTTCAATAATTCGTGCTTCTGCTTCTGTAAAGCTAAGTGCATCCACGAGATAAGGTTCGGTTACTTTCTTATTCATTCCGTTTTCCATCAGTTTCTCATAACGGATTTTGCATTCAAACCAAGTATGCATTGCCATATTCTTCTGTTTTTAATTTATTAAAAAGTTTATAATCTGCCTATTACGTTCTATTGTTACGTAATAGGCTTACAAAGATAATTCAAAAAACATCTTTTTGCATCCATAAATTGAAGATTTTATGATCTGATGGGTAAACATTTATTTCTTTTCAACAATAATTTTACAATCAATGGATAATGCAGCTATTGATTATATGGGTTTTATGAAGTTAATGCCAATACATTGGTACGAACTGATCAATGAATTATTTGGATCCTTGACTTGAAGTATAAAAAATACATGGTATTAACCAAGTTCGTTATCGATAAGATTTTGGATGAATCTTTCTTATTAGTTTTGGTTGTAATTTCTTATACTAGTATACTAATTCCGATAACATTGAACTTTTATTTAATAGATTTATAATTATCTTTTGGGAAATGTTTTAGTCAGTTCCTAGAATAAACGACTGTATCAGTCTTCAGCATATTTCATAAATAAATTGATTCTATTTTTTTGTATTTGAGGGTACCTGAATGGAGTGGCTAAATTAGTCTTTGATTTAACTAACTTAAAATGAATGAAAATATTTGTTTGTCCCATATATTCTTATACAAATGCTAAAAAAGGAAATGTAATTATATCTATGCTTCAAATATTATGAAGACTATTGGATTTATCCGAGAAAAAAGCTTGTATTTGAAAAGCTAAATTGTTATATAAATATGATGGTTACTTTTAGAAAGTGTTTCAATAAACGTTCGTTTAATGGCACAAAAGTAGAGCCTATAAATGAAACTACAAAATATTTTTATATATATTTTTTTCTTATACAAAATATATCCGATACACCAGTTCAGCCCTACGAACAAGATTGCGAATGCCAGAGAACCGGGATAGTCTCCAAGCACGGGTTGAAGAATTGCGTTGTACACGAATCCGTGTAGGCTGATGCTACCTCCGTCATAAGGTATCAGTATGCTGCCCAGGAGAATGGAGAGAACGGCTCCCATCACATAAATAAATAAGGGGTTGACACCGAATGATTCGAAGAAACGGCTCCAGCGTGTATAGCCTCTCACATCGATGATCCATACAAGTAATGCCAGGAAACTGGATGCCAACCCACAGGTGACGATAGCGAAAGTAGGTGACCATATCTTCTTGCTGATGGGACAACCGTAGCTAAGCAGGAATCCGGCGAAAGTGAGAATAGTGCCAATGAGGAACAGACGCTCTATCTTTTCATGGATATCTTTTACTTCCATCAGGAGTTTACCCACACAGAAACCTATCAGTACGTGTGCGATAGAAGGGATGGTACTTAACAGACCTTCCGGATCAATGCCATTATCCTTGTACATATGTGCTTCACCCAATACGGTACGGTCTACTATTGATAGGATGTTACTGCTGTTGTATTCGAATCCGTTTCCGTTGATCAGGATGATGAAATAGCCGATCAACAGGATGGCAATCAGATAGGGGATATATTTGTGCTTCATAATTAGAGCGATGATGGCTGTTGCACCGTAGCAAAGCGCCAATCGCTGCATGACACCCAGAATGCGGATGTGGCCGAAAGTCCAGACCGACTCATACAGACGGGAGAAGAATGAAATATCTTCACCGGAGAGTGAATTCCAGGTACGGCAAAACATGGAGAACCATGCGATTCCCAAACCAATGGCAAAGATTACGATGGTTCTTTTAAGGATTTTCAAAGCGGCCGAGTGGCTGAACTCAAAGTTATACTTTCTTAATGAGATGTAGGTAGAGATACCCATGATAAACATAAAGAAAGGAAATACCAGATCGGTCGGGGTTAAGCCGATCCATGCCGCATGCCCAAGGGGAGCATATACATAACTCCAGCTGCCGGGGTTGTTGACCATAATCATACCTGCGATAGTGATGCCTCGCAATACATCAAGAGCGAGTAGGCGTTTGTTGACTGTTTGATTCATTGTGTTTTTTATTTAAGTGTTAAGTTATTTTTTTGTTTTATAGGCCGGGTACACTGATCGACCAGATATGCAATCGATACATAGGGGATACCGGTATTGGTGGCGAGACCGATTTCACAGGTACGACTATTTGAGTAACCGATACCGATACCGGCTTTCGTCAATTGCGGACGCAGCTTGCGTAAAGCATAAGTGTTGAGTTCCGGCTGCGTGAATCCTTTGTCTCCGGCAAAACCACAACAACCGATCTCTTCCGGAATGAATACTTGGGTTGAGCAAAGCTTTGCGAGTGAGATTAGTATATTCGCCAATCCCATTTTGCGCATGGAACATGTGATGTGTATGGCAATCGGTCGGTCGGTTGGGGTAAATTCCAGTTTGTCCCGCAAGAAAGTATAAATGAATTCTGCCGGTTCATATAATTTTATCTTTTGGATAGTAGCACGCATGCGGTGTAAGCAAGGACTTTGGTCACAAAGCACCGGATAACGTCCCTGTTCGCTGGCTTCCCATAAAGAGGCTTCCAGTTCGGTCGATTTACTGTCGGCGATATCCAGCATACCTTTGCTTTCCCAAATGGTTCCGCAACAGAGTTTTTCCATTTTAGGAGGGAAGATGACCTCGTATCCGGCTTTTTGAAGCAGGGAGAGCATTTGTTTTACCAAAGGTTGATCTACAGGAGAATCTTTTGCCAGCCCCATCGTTTGATTGATGCAACTGGGAAAGTAGACTACCTTGTTATTCATTGCCGGAGTCTGATCGCTTTTCCGTATTTTATAGCTTTTGGGCATGGCTGGTGTCCATTGTGGGAGTCCCCACGCACTGTGCATTTTCCGGGTAATGGAGGTCATTGTTGATGTACCCAGTAAACTATGTGCCGCATTGGCAAGTGATAATACTGGGCGCAAAGTACTTTTGATTCCTGCAAAATGATTGGCAGCAAACTTACCGGCTCTGTAACCGGTACTTCCGGGAGGAAACTCAGCCTGACGCAGGATGTGGGTCAGGTCACCGGTATTGATGCCCATCGGACAAGACATAGCACATAAACCGTCGCCGGCACAAGTCCGGTTACCAGAATACCGGTATAGCTCAGATAACGTTTCCAGTAATTGGGGATTCTCACCGCTTTTCTTCAAGCGTGAGATCTCTCTTTGAATAACGATACGCTGTCGTGAGGAGAGTGTAAATCCGCATGACAGGCAGTTTACTTCACAGAACCCACATTCGATGCACCGGTCTATCTGTCGGGTTACTTGGGTATCTTGTCCTATTGTCAATGGAGAGAGGGGTTTGAAGTGCTTGATATGGCATTGAGGATCATCATTAAAGATAACTCCCGGATTAAATAATCCTTTGGGGTCGAAGAGTTGTTTTACTTCTTTCATTATTGCGTAGGCCTCTTCTCCCCATTCGTATTCTACAAATGGAGCCATATTTCTTCCTGTGCCGTGTTCGGCTTTTAGTGAACCATCATATTTGCCTACTACCAAATCTATTACATCATTCATCAGGGCTTCGTACCGTTTTACCTCAGCCTCACTGCTGAATGACTGATTGATGATAAAATGGTAATTGCCTTCCAGGGCATGACCGTAAATGCAGGCATCATCGTATCCGTGGCGGGCGATGAGCTGTTGCAGTTCGGCGGTTGCTTCAGGAAGATCCTCGATATGAAAAGCAACGTCCTCGATCAGGCAAGTCGTTCCCGAAGGGCGTGTTCCACCTACAGATGGAAAAATACCTGCCCGAATTGCCCAGTATTTTGAATATTCTTCGGGTTGATCCGTAAAATGGACCGGAATATATGTATCGAATGCTTTTAATGCCTCCTCGATGATGGCGATATTCTGATTGAGTTCTTCCTGTGTACATGCTTTGGTCTCGGTCAGGACAGCGGTCAACCCTTCTCCTGTCGGATCATTGACTGAAGCCAAGGATTTCCAGTCGAGTAATTCCGCGCCTTTTACAATCCATTCTCCATTTGCGTTGACGAGTCTTTTCATAGCTACCACTGCACGGCATGCCTCTTTGATATCGCTGAAGTAGAGCATGGCACTGGCTTTATACGGATAGTCATACTCTGTTTTCATGGTTACACCGGCAAGGAAAGCCAGTGTACCTTCTGAACCTACCATCAGGTGAGCGATAATGTCGAAAGGATCGTCGTATACGAGGAACGGTAGAATATTCAGGCCTGTTACGTTCTTGATTGAATATTTGTGGCGGATGCGTGCGCTAAGCTTCTCGTTACTGCGTATTTGGTCACGAAGTTCGCAGATGCGCTGGAGGAATTCGGGATAATCTTCTTTAAAATTCTCACGTGACTCCTGACTATCTGTATTGAGATAATATCCGTCAGGAAATATGATATGTACAGATAGCAACATTTTATCACTGTTGGCATGTGTTCCGCAGTTCATACCCGAAGCATTGTTCATCACGATTCCACCCACCATGGCACTTTTTATAGAAGCCGGGTCCGGGGCAAATTTACGTCCGTAAGGTGCTAAAATCTCGTTTACTCGCTGTCCGACAATGCCGGGCTCCAGATAGATTTTTTCGTGGTCGGGTGAAAGCTCGTAGTTTTCCCAACCTTTTCCGGCTATAATCAGAACAGAGTCACTAATGGCTTGACCCGAAAGACTGGTTCCTGCTGCACGGAAAGTAACCGGTATATTGTACCGGTCGGCTAGATAGATGATTTCTATTACTTCGTCATCATTGATTGAATGAATTACGATTTGAGGAATCAGTCGATAGAAACCGGCATCTGTCCCCCACGCCAAACGATGGAGTTCGTCAGTAAATAATCTGTCTCGCGGGATAAATCGTCCGATATCTTGCAAGAACGCACTGTAGTTTCTTTCCATTCTCATTGTTTCTCTGTTTGTTCGGCACTCAGCCCAGTTTTTTATTTATATAAATAGTACTTTTGCGATAGCCGTCGAAAGTCGTCGACATCTTTGTACCAGTAATCGCGGACATCTTCCCAACGGTTGCGTTGACTGAAGCGCTCGCGTATCTCTTTAGAGCCACTGACGAGATCGAACATATGGAAGCGCTCTTTATCGGCATGGTCGAATACGGCACGATCCGGATAGAGGGCGGTTACTTCCTGCATCACGTAAAACTGTATCTCGCTTAGTGAGGCTTTGTTAAAATCTACAATATGCACTTGTACTCCTTGCAGATGCTCTTCTTTACCTACTGAGTAGAAAGGCTTGAGATGCATCGGCCGGAATATTACTCCCGGCAGGTGTAGGCGATTGAGGTTATCTGCCAGTTTCTCTGCTTCCACCCAAGGGGCAGCAAACATTTGGAACGGAATGGTGTATCCTACACCAATTGACATATAACCTAGTTCACCGAGTATCCCGGATACCGGATAAAAGAAAGTGGAATGCGGATGCGGGATATGGGGAGACGAAGGAATCCATTGCAGCCCTGTCTGAACGTAGTCCATCTTGCGCTTCCAACCTTTCATTTTCACAACGTGCAAGTTGCATGGTTTACTCAACATCTGTTCGCCATTGAGCATCAGAGCCAACTCGCCACAAGTAAGCCCGTAAAGGTACGGAATTTTAAATTGGCTGACAAAAGATATATATCCATCTTCTACCACATTTCCTTCAATTTTTAATCCGCCTATGGGATTGGGACGATCGAGAACGATAAATTCTTTGTTATTTTCGGCGGCAGCTTCCATCGCTACTCCCATCGTACTGATATAGGTGAATGAACGGCAACCGATATCTTGTATGTCGTATACCAGCACATCGATGTCTTTTAGCATTTCGGGAGTCGGCTTGCGTGTCTTTCCGTAAAGTGAATAAACAGGCAATCCGGTACTGGAATCGTTGGCGTTATCTACTTTATCACCGGCGTGTACATCACCCCGTACACCATGTTCGGGGCCATAAAGGGCTACCAAGTTGACATTGGGTGCTTCGTGCAGAATGTCAATGGTGGATATTAAATGATTGTCAACGCCGGTCGGATTGGTAATTAATCCTACGCGCTTTCCTTCAAGGCATTTGAAGTTTTGCTCTTTCAGGACCTCAATTCCGGTTTTTATACGGATTCTCGGAGGTCTTGCTCCCGGTTCGGCCCCTCGTGAGAGGAGAGTGGAGGTCATAAAGACGAAAAAAGTGAGTAATAACTTTAATATACTTCTTCTATATGTCATATTCTCAGTATGTTTTAAATATCCGGTAAATAGAAATGGGTTTATTTTGTTTTTTGGGGAATACCCTCTGCTTTCTTGCCATAGTTGGGATCTATCTTAATAAAGGCGCATACGGCTATTGTCGCGGTACAACAAACCATTACCCAGATAAAGAAGTTTTCGTATCCGATCAGTTCCTGCAACCAACCTGCAGCCATACCCGGCAGCATCATACCCAATGCCATAAAAGCGGTGCAGATCGCATAGTGTGCTGTCTTATGTTCACCATCGGAGTAGTAAATGAGGTAAAGCATGTAGGCTGTGAACCCGAAGCCATAACCGAACTGCTCGATAAATACACATAGGTTGATTATCACAAAATTTTGTGGTTGGAAGTAGCCTAGATATACAAAGGTGAGACAAGTCAATGAAAGGCTCCATGCCATTGGCCAAAGCCACTTTTGAAGTCCTCCTTTTGCTGCACAGATACCTCCGATAATGCCTCCCAAGGTCAGCCCGATGATACCGATAGTACCGTAAACCAATCCGACTTCAGCTGTTGTCAACCCCAGTCCGCCTTTGTCAATGGGATCAAGTAGGAATGGGTTGATAAGTTTCACTAATTGTGCTTCCGGAAAACGGTAGAATAGCATGAAAAGGATAGCAACTCCTGCTTGTTTTTTGCGGAAGAAGGAAGCGAAGGTTTCTATGAATCCACTGAAAATAGCACTGGCACTATTTTCACCTACTACTGCTTTATCGCTGTTGGGCTTTGGCAATATACATTTATGATAGAGACAGAAGGCGAGGAAGAGTCCTGCCAGAATAAAGAACGTGATACTCCATCCATATTTAATGCTGCCTGTCCATATTTCAAGTCCACCTGCGAGCATCACCAGCAAGCCTTGGCCGGCAATTGTGGCAATGCGGTAGAAAGTGCTGCGGATACCTACATAAAGTGCCTGGTCCTGTACGTTGAGTGCCAACATGTAGAATCCGTCTGCAGCAATATCATGTGTAGCCGAGCTGAATGCCACTAGCCAAAAAATGGCAAGGGTCGTTTGGAAGAAGTTTGACATAGGTATGGTGAAAGCGATTCCTGCCAGTCCGGCACCTACCAATAGCTGCATGCTGACTATCCACCAACGTTTGGTTTTTAATAAGTCGACAAATGGACTCCAGAAAGGTTTGATAACCCATGGTAAATAGAGCCAAGAGGTATAAAGAGCGATATCTGTGTTGGAGATACCCAGATTTTTGTACATAATTACCGAGATAGTCATTACGGCTACATAAGGTAATCCTTGTGCAAAGTAAAGAGTCGGAATCCATGCCCACGGTGATATATTTTTGTTTTTCATGATAATGGTGTGTGTTTAATAAAGTTTATCTATCGTTGCCCCGATGTAATAATGCAGCAAGATGGTGTCGTATGTATAACCTTGCTCGCCCATGACGGCTGCTCCTATCTGACAGAGTCCTACTCCGTGTCCCCATCCGGCCCCGGTAAGGATAAAGCGATCCGGTATTCCGTTTGTGACGTTTACTTTATCAATGATGAAAGCAGAACTATAGAGGTGTGATGGGGAGAGGGTACGACGTATTTCCAGTTCTTTGCCAATGATCATGGTCCGTTTAGTACCTATTATTTTGAGTCTGACAAGTCGTCCGGAAGTTCCCCGTTCCACTGGTACCAAGTCGAGAATTTGTCCGTAGTCAATTCCTGAACGTTTCAGAATCAGTTTGGACAGTTCTTCCTGTTCATATTCTACTTTCCAACGATAAAAGTCGGTAGTTTCCTGATCATAGTTATTCAGTACCTGTGACAGTACTTTCTTGTCTTTTGTATTACAGAAGGCTTCGGGAGAAGTACGTATCCATCGCTCGGCTTCGGCTTCTTTACACAGATCGGGTAGATCGGTTGCTTTTTTGCTATCTCTTTGTTTGGATAGGTATGGATGTCTGATATTTTCCCAACAATACTGAAACTCTTCAAAAGCACCACCGCAACATTTGGAGAAGCGCGCATCACAAATAGTTCCTTCCGACATAAGTACCTCTCCTCGGGTGGCAGAGATGGCTTGCCTCACCATGTCGGTTGAGGCACGGGTAATACCTTGGTAACGTTGGCAATGATCGTCGGCACAGACATCGAAGTGAGTATGTGCGTCACGTTCATACCAGCGGATTAGAATTTTATTTTCGGCCTCTTGTGCAAGGGGTGGAAAAGAAGATGTAGAGTAGGGCACTTTCTCGGGAGTGGTATTACTTTTTTCTCTATCTTTGGAATAGGGTAGGGAAAGCCCCGCTAATAACCAGCTTCTTGAAATCACAGCATGTGCTTTCAGTAATTCCAGACTTGCCGTTGCACTCATTTCAGAAGAGATCACACTGGTCAGGTAATCTTCCACATGAATTACGTTGATTCCCGTTAACTTTTTATTTTCTACAATAATTTTCAGTGCTCCGATAAAACGCTGGTTTTCCTTTCGTTCCCAATGAAAATTGATACCGATGGTGACATCCTGCAGTTCAAAAGCATCGCTTTTTTCGTGTAGGGGCTCAAACAGCAGTTCGTCATATGAATGCCCTTGCCAGAGGATGTGTCCGTTATCATAGGTCACAACCTGTTTGCCGCTGACCTCTTCCCCGTTGATATGATAGGGGGTCAGCAGTATGAATTTGATTTGAGGTTCGAATAAAATGCCGACCTGTACTTTGGGTTCTTTCATAATTGTTGTTTTATGCGTTCTATCAATATGCGGAAGGCTGCCGGTCTCAGGCATACTTCACCGAGAATGTCGGCAATATCATTTGCTGTAATTTTTTCAAAATCCTTTTCTTGTGGAGTGATGAACACTCCCCCCATGTCTACTGATGCAGGGCTGATCAGGATATTGGTATCCCCTTCGGCTGTGTAGCAGGAGGGACGGTGTTTGTTGCGGGGAAAGATGCAGACAATCCAATTTTTCTGTTCTTTCCATACCAATACATTCATCATAGGCTCATCTTCACCCGATGTTGAGGGCATGGCCTGGTATACGGTATTGAACAGCATGATAGCTGTTTCTTTACTTCCCGCCTCAATTACCAGAGTTGCACGGGGGTAATCGTTTAGTGCCCAAAGAGTAGCATCTTTACAGGTGATTACTTTCTCTCCTCTTTTCTCTTTCCACTCTTGTTCGATAGGTAGAAAACCTTTATTACCTGCTTGAAAATGCAGATGGTCGGGAGCCGATGCACCACATTGGGGACCATTGTAGAAGATTATATAATCTTCGGCATAAGTAGCCAGGTCGAGCATATCACTAAAGCGATGTAAGATACGCTGTTCAACATGTTGTAGTTCGGGAACTGTCAAATGCTTGGGAAAGATAGGAAATGGGTTGACCAATATCTGGTAGTGTTCTCCGAAAGGAATGCCTTTTTGCATCGGTGGAAGATTGGCCGGACACAAGAAGCATTTACGCTCTTGAATCGATTTACTATCTACTTTGGCAGCAGAAGAAACAATACGTGCCGGGTTGAACTGTATTCTGTACAGGCAACCGTTCACTTTCACATCTTTTATTCGTACCCGTTTCAGGGCAGCGTAATTGTTTTGTGCCGTCTCCCAAGAGGAGAGCTGTTCGCTCAGTAGAGTTTCTATTTCTTTGTTCATCTTTGTTTCTTATTTAATGCAATTCGTGCCTGTAATTCCCAAGTGCGTATGCGGTCCTTGTAAAGGTTGTGAGCATTCATCTTTACGATGTCGAGAGAGGCATCCGAGTTATCATCCCAACGGCGGCATAGATAAACGACTTCGTATACGCGTCCGATCTGATACTGGCGTGAGAAATTCAGTCCTAATGCGTAATCTTCGCCATAGCTGGTATTGGGTACCTTCAATTCACGGAGTATTGGTGTGTAGAATGCACGAGGAGCACCTAACCCGTTGATGCGTAGTGCATTGTTACGCCCGTTTTCTGGTGTCCATTCTTTGTGATCAATAATGCCCGGAGCGATCATGTTCATATCAAAATCTGTCATCATATAGGTGCCTACTACCATAGCGCAGTTTTGTTCGTAAAATGCATTGACCATGACCTGCAAAGTACCATCGTGGGCATATACGTCGTCACTGTCAAGTTGGACAGCAAATTTACCGCAAAGAGGATGGTGAACTCCCAGATTCCAGCAACCGCCTATACCCAAATCATTACGTTCGGGAATCAAGTGGATCAGGCGTTCATCGTCTTTAAATTCATCAATGGCTTCGGTGGTACCGTCGGTAGAGTGATTGTCGATAATGATCAGGTTGAATTTGAAATCTGCTTTCTGGCTGAGTACTGAACGGATGGCATCGCGTATGGTACGAATACGGTTGCGTACCGGAATAATTACAGAAGCTTCGTGTGGGAAGTTGCCGGTGTTGAATTCTATTTTCTGGAATTCAGGCTTCAGATAACCGCCTATCTCTTGCAGATGTTCGGTACATGCCTCTTCCATCTCAATCTGTCGGTCACGATTTTTAGGATCTACATAGTCGAATATTTTTTCACCACTTTTTCGGGTATCGTTTTCTACTTCCGAATAAAGGTACTCATTGATATGTACTAATGGATATTTCTGTGAAAGTTTAAGGCGCAGATCGTAGAATCCGGCAAAGTCATAGTCGGATTTCATTCGTTTGGCGGCTTCTTTCAAGGCTGAGGCTTTGAAAAGGAGGACAGAACCGAAGTTGAAATCGTCACGGAGGCTTCCGAACTGGTAATCGATGACCGGGGCATTACTCTGTTTACCTTCTGTCACTTGATAATGGTCGGCGTATACCATGCCGGCAGCCGAATCTTCGGCAATGTGAATCATCCGTTCAAGGGCAAATAGTCCCAGTTCAAGTGATGTATATTTGGTATAAAGTAATGTGTAGCTTGCATCCGAATAGGTAGCAATGGCGTACATGGAGGCGCTGTTGGTAAGCTTGTCTACATAAAGTAGTTCGCATCCTGGTAGTGGATCGAAGCTGGGTGAGGTGACAAGAAGGTAGATTTTTTTCACCAAACCTGTTGCTTGTAATCCTTGAACTGTTCTTTCTGCTTGTGCTGCTCCCGTGTAAGGGATGAAGCAATTGATTGTTGATTTCATATATGCTTATGTTTTGATTTGTTTTATTCTTTCCACTCAAGTAAGCCTGTTTCACCACTGGTGGCTGTAAACAGTACTTGATGGCGGCTGATGGGGAGTACGGTATTAATCAGTGAATTGCCGATCTTATGTTTCCACAATACTTGTCCGGTACTTGCATCCAATGCAAAGATAAGTCCTTCTTTGGTACTACTGAATACTATGCCGTCTTTTTCCATCTGCATGGATGGAGCATGTTCGTAGCCAAAGCCTACATTAGATGCCCAGATCTCTTTCGGAGTGTCGCTGATGGTGGAATAGCATACGATACTGTCATTCATCGTTTTGCTATAAATCTGATTTTTGTTTGCGGATAGACCGATTGTTTCTCGAACCATTGACTGGAAGGTACGCCAAACTGTTTTTCCTGTTTTTAGGCTGATAGCGGTCATGGCACGTTGTGGGTCGGTGATGAATACTTTTCCATGTGCTGCTACAGGCCATACGGCAGCAGGGGAGAAGTGCATACGGGTCAGTCCGCCGGTCCACTTCCAGAGTTCCTTGCCGTTGGATTTATTGAGAGCATAGAGAGTATTGTCCCATGCACCGAATATGACCTTGTCACCTTCTACCAGAGGTTTTGTTTCGATGTAACCTTTGATACCGGTATAAGTCCATACTACTTTACCATTTTTGATGCGAATGGCACGAAAAGTGGAATCACTGCCACCTATGTAAGCGATACCTTTTTCAATAGTTACCGCTCCCAATACCGGTTGGGCAACCGTAATCCTCCAGCGTTCTTTACCGGTTACAGCATCCAATCCGTAGATGTTGTGGTCAGCGGAGCCAAAAACCACAATCCCGTCGGTTGCGGCAGGTGTGCCCACAATGCGTTTCCCTGATTGGAAACTCCATAATTTACGTCCTTCCTTCAGGGTGTAGCAAGTTAGGAAACCCAAGTCATCGCCTACATAAACTCTGCCTTTCCAGAGGACAGGTGAACAATAGATGCCGACACCGGTCTGCACCTGCCAGCCTATTTTTACTTGTGGATACTCTTTATTTACCGAAAAACTGGGATATTTCACTGCCTTTCCGGTACGGTTATAATAAGATTTGGTGAGTGATAGGGCAGTCCAGCGTTTCATTGGTTCATCTATGCGTTGCTCGTAAGTAATGATAGAGTCCGGAGTGATATCAAAAATGCTATAGCCGCTTGCACCGTTTTTGTCACGTAGGTTTGAGCGGGCAAGAATGCCTGGTATACCGTCGTATGAGAGGAAACGATTACGATGATAGTGTCCTCCGATAAAAGTGCGGATATTGTATGGACGTACGGCATCGGTAACATCATACCAATTGTCCACATCCCCATCCTGCATAGGATAATGGGTGACCAGGATTACAGGCTTATCTTTTCCAACTTTATCCATTTCTTGTTTCATCCATGTGATGTCTTGCGGTACTACATGCCCGTAGGCCATACGCATCAGTGGTCCTGAATTAAACCCTAAAAACAAGAATCCTTTGTGTTCGAATTTAAAGCGTTCTCCCCCGAATATTTCGCTGAAAGCAGTGCAACCTGAATCACTCCACTTTGTTTCGTGGTTGCCCGGTATAACGTAATATTTCACTTTCAGTTGCTCCAGGATAGATTTTACAACTAACATGGTCGTGCGATCACCCTCTTCGGTAAGGTCTCCGGTGACTAATACAAAGTCTACTCCCGGTGTGGCGTTAATTTGTTCGACGGAACGTTTCAAGTCTTCTGTCGGCTTCGGATTGTTGGGATTGAGATGTATGTCTGTCAACTGTGCGAAGCGGAAAGAACCTGTTACCTGTGCCCGTGCGGCAACAGGTAACAGGAAAAACAAAATGATTACGAATATAGAAAGCCTTCTATTCATAGATGATGATTTTATTTGTTATAACTTTACTGTTTATATAACTTTAGATCCTGTGGGTAAACTCCTTATAAAAAGGAGGTTAAGAATCTTCTGTTTTAGTGTTCGAAGAAAGTCAGTATGGCTTTCATCAATAGTTCTCTTTCTGTGACTGTACGTATCGCTTCGAATGGGAATCCCAGTACGCAGGTTTTATAATTCCCTTTATAAGCTATGCCGGCACTCAGATTGTTTTCCGAATATCGCAGTATAGTGAATGCACCTTGTGCAGCCGGTTCAAGAGCATCTGGCGACTCTACGACATATGATTCCGGGTTTAGATCTTGATAATAAGTGTAGCTCCCTGTGATTTCCGGGAATGGAGAGGCTACACTTTTTACTTTTCCGTTGCGGGCAGCCTGTCCTACACGCCATTTGTATTTCAATACCTCCATAGCAAACTTTTTGTCTTCTTCATTGGCTTTCACCAGACGATTATCCCATAAGTCCGATGCCACATAGGCGCCTGATACGAAGAAATTACCTCCTGCCTGGCAGTAGTTTGTGATGGCATTCTGCATCTCTTTACTAAATGTTTTAAATTCCAATGGGCGGATTCCACCACGTCCCATTTTTGTCTGGCATTGTTTCCCTAATATAAGATCTACGTATTTATAGTCATTCATACAGATTTGTTTTTCTCTCTCTTTAGGAGAAGAGTCTGGATGGACGATACTTTCGTCACTGCAAGATGTAAACGAGTAGCCTGCTTTCAAAATCGCTTCTCCATGTATAGCAGGGTAGTCAAATGTATTGCCGGCAATTACCATTGTTTCGTGTGTACCGTAACTATCACCAAATCCGGAGGCGTCGTCATCCATCCATGGTATCTGTCGGCGAAACTCTTTCATCGAACCGATGTAACTTATGTCGGTTTTGTAGGGTACTCCGTGGTCTAGCTCGTCTAAGAATCCGGCTAAAGTATCTGCGTCTGCCGTAAAATCTGCGGGAGCACAGACCCGGTCAAATCCGTTTATGATCAATACAGTTCCTTTGTCGTTAAAAGTTTTTCCGATAGAAAGGATTTCTGATGGAAAGCTTTCCCCCCCTTTGTTTAAGGCGGTCACTTTGAAACTACAAACCACCCCTGAAGGGATAACCGTTTGATAGGTTGGAGAATTTACAATCACACCATTATCGAAGTCGCTGTCCCCGATACGCGTATACACAATATACTGGTCGGCTTTTGCGGTGGTTTCCCGCGGATCGTCTACCGGTTGCCAGGAAAGTTTGATTCGGTTGCCTTCTTCAAAGCGGAGACTCATGTGATCGACGGGTAAAGGTTGTACTACGTACTCCATTTTATATTGGGAGCAGATGAATTGTAGAATTCCTTTGTAAATGGCACGACTGACGGTGAAGCGGAAACGAGGATCAAGTCCGTAACGCATGTCGGCAAAGTTTTGGTGTGACAGTAGTTCTAATAACATCGTTGGTACTCGCGGTACACGTGCTTCGTAATAAGATTGATTCCACATTCCCCGGCGTGTCCATTCGGGTTCATACAAGGTACGGATATCTTTCACGATATTTGATTGTACCAGATCGCATAAATCACGTGAGGCATATCGTGAGGCACCGTTTGCATATGCACCATTATAAGCCGAAGTATGAAAGATACCGAGTGTGCCGATAATTGTGTCACCATAAGTGGTACCGGCATCCGAATGGAAAGCGAAAGCCATGTCCACCGGGATGTTTAGTCCTTTTTCTGTTGGGTTGGCAGCAGAACCTCCTGCGAGGTAATTCACCCAAATTCCACGTGACTTGTAATCGTCTGTATAGTCGTTCTTACCGTGACTGTCTGAATAAACACTGTCTGGTATGCCTGCCCATTGCATCCAGTATCGGGCTGCTTCACAGAAACGAGGATAGCCACTAATCTCGTATGGATAGTTCACCTGAGCTTTCGGATGATAGGTATCGGTTATCATTGTGTCCGAACTTTTTGTATTTACCGTAACTCCTTCTTCGGAGATACTTCGGGCAATATTGCCGTAACCGCCGCCTATCTTTACAGCATCAGCTGTTACCAAGCGTCCTTCTTTGGCCGATTGGTTACTAAGGACGATTTTACAATCTGTTTTACCGATACCGAAGCTAAAGGTTCCCAAGTAAATCCA